>Ga0247727_10000907_pt1 | contig 72045 bp, 72 predicted proteins | sample WisWelCaveWW1625_FD_202498 | JGI IMG/M metagenome (GOLD analysis project Ga0247727, IMG submission 202498) | Biofilm microbial communities from Wishing Well Cave, Virginia, United States - WW16-25 | ecosystem: Environmental > Aquatic > Deep subsurface > Groundwater > Cave microbial mat | place... | reverse complement strand
CATTTGTGCTCAGGTCAATCCATTGTTCATTGTCCCATTTTTTGAAAAAATCCACCGAAGGTCCCGCTCTCGGTCCGCCGATTGAAACAGGATTGAAAACACCCGTCACCGGCGTAATCCACCACTGTGTTTTTTTGTGACGATTTCGGTGTTCGATTCCAAGAAACAGAACTTTTATTGCAGTCATTTTGTTGAAAGCAGAGTCGATGGAATCCAGGTACACATCGGATGTAAAAATGGCCTCCAGGCTATCGAGAACAAATTTTTTGCGCTGCTCATCTTCCGTCAGTGGAATAGGACGGATGCTCTCCCAAAAACTGCTGTCGCGCTCGTAGGCCTCTTCGGTCGTAATCCCGACTTCGCTGTTAAAAAACCGCGGCTGGAATACCGGGTTAAAATCAAAAGCTGAATAGAAAACGTTGGTACTCCCCAAAACGGTTTCTTTTCCGTAGCGGGTTGAATAATGGAACTCCTGTTTTGTTACCACCCAAAGCGAATCCATTTGCTCGAATTCCTGTACAATTCTGAAATCGTCGTATTTTTTCAGGTTTCCCTTGTGCATTGAAAGATCCACTTTGGTCAATACCCACTCGTCTTTCAATATCCACAAATGGCCTTCCATTGTTGAGGTTCCCACACTTCTCGCGCCTACTTCAATTTTATAAATGGTGTCTCCACCGGATGGAATAATTTCCACCAAGGTGTATTTGTAGCTGAGAATTCCAGATGGATGCAGCGGGGACGTGATGGGTCCGTGGTGCAGATTTTCCATCGAAATCAGATTTTTGTAAAAATTGAATTCGCCCTGGACGGTTGAGGTATAGTATATCTGGTCCGGATCTCCCACTTTTTCATAGCCGTTCCGGATTTCTTTGTGATCGGAGGGATACCTGAAATATTTCGTCAGGTTGATTTCGACCATATTCATCCGGTCCTTTGCCTGCTGCGCCTTGTCGGGTTTTTCCTTCTCGTCGTCAAATTTGTCGGTTGGCTCACCGGTTTCATCCGGAGTGGTTTCCACGACGGGTTCTGGCGTTTTGGAGCTGTCCTCGGGTTTTATTTCCTTTTGCTTAAAATCGAAGGTCTCCACGCCTTTGATATAAACGTTACAGGTATACGCTGAAACATCCTGAATGATATCTTTTTTGTGATCGATAACCCGCTGGGTGATTTCCCAACCGATGTTTCGTTTTTTGGTTTTGATCTCGACGGTGCCAAGTTCGTTTTTCGCCTGAACCATCCAAACGTTTTGAATCGTGGGCTGAAGATCGGCGACCGTTACTTTGATGATCTGCTCCTCAAAGCCTATACACTTGTAAATGACGTCGTAGGTACCCAGATTACAGCCGAACTGGTACTTGCCCTCTTCGTCCGAAATGGCACCTACATTTTCGAAATTCTTCACAAAAACCCGGACATAGGGAATGGGATTGTTGTTTTCGTCCTGTACGAAGCCGGAAATGGATTGGGATTTAATGGACTGAAATCCAATTAAATACAATAAAATCAAGATTCGATGGCAAGGTTTCATTATGCTATTAGACAGCCGAAGCCAAAGCAAAGTTACAACAGAAACGGATGTCTGACATAAAAATGCATTGGGGACAAAAAGTAACGGATCACCGGCAAATAAAGTGACGAACCGGACAGGAATTTAATGCAATTCAAAAATGTACGGCCTGAGATTTTTGATCAGGTTCGATTTTTGGCTAAACCGGCGTGAATAATTTCGGCTGAGATCAACATCCAGGCTGTCCATTGCCTCAAGTTCAGCAATCTTTCCGAATACATATTGGTGCTTGAGAACGTAGGTTACGTTCTGCTTCTTGGAGTTATTTGCTGTAATAATACCTGCAAGGTCGCCGTTTTCTGTGAAAAGAGGCGCACCGCTGAATCCAGGATTAGCCGGCAGGGAGATTTCGACAAAATTCGAGTCCGATAAAAATCCGGTCTCGGAACTCACGGCTCCTTTGGTGTAAACAATGTCCGCTTTTGGATATCCAAGCGTAAAAACTTCTTCACCAAGCTCAAGATCTGCTTTATAGAACCGGTATGGAATGGCGTCGAACAAATCAGCGACATTCTTGTGGCAACGCAGAATGGCAAAGTCGAGTAAACTGTCGCGATATACCGTTTCCACTTCGAACGTCTGCTGTGTTTCGCGATGTTGTGCGGTAAATATTTTTCTGTCTTCCACGAGATGTTTTGAGGTGAGGAAATAACCCTTTTGCGAAATCATAAAGCAGGTACCGATAGGCAGGCGGAACATCGGTGAGATTAAAGAATCCACGATTTCCCGATCGAACTGGGCGTAGAGTGTTTTGTCGTCTGATTCGCTTTCTGCATTGTCGTCAGAGCCGGCAGAAGTGGCGCTTTCCTGTGCCCCGGTAAGTGGTCGGTATTCGTCGTCGGTCACTGCAACGGCTTCTGGCTTATTCATCAAATACGGACTCAAAACGGTGAGCAGAATGGCAACGCTGGCGGCTGCACTTGTTATCCAGAGCACTTTTGGACGAAGAATAAATATCTGTGGCTTTGGATTGAATTCGCGGTGAATGGAACGTATGTTATCTGCCAAGGTAGCGTATTGCCCAGAATCCCGAAGGAAACCGCAGAGTTCTCGGTATTCATCAAATGACTTTCTCAGAACTGCGTCGCTGATAAGCCGATCTTCGAAGGCGCTGTATTCCTCCGAGGACATTTCCCGGTTCAAAAATCGGTCGAATTCGTTATGATGGTCGTTCGTCATTTTTGTCTTATCATCAGTTTTTTTAGCCGCATCAGGCATTTGTACTTCTGATTCTTGGCATTCTCCGGATTGCTGTAATTAAATTTTTCGGCAATCTGGCTCATATTTTCCTGGTGGTAATAAAAGGCCACCAAAATACTCCGGCACGGTTCACCCAAGCGGTTTAACTCCTCATTGAGCGACTTCACTTTCGTCAGCCGGTGGTAATCTTCCTCCTCAACTACGACATCCGCTATGTCCTCCGGAACATCGCGCCGGATTTGTTTTTTCGAAGCGAGCACTTTCAGCCACACAAATCGCCCGATGCCAAAAATATACGTACTCAGTTTCGAACTCAACTCAAATCCTGGCTCGTCAATTTTTCGGATGAAAATAAAAAGCGCATCCTGAAAAACATCCTTTGCCTCATCCCGCGTTCCACTGTTGTCGAGAACGAATTTCTCAATCATCGGATAAATTTCGCGGTAAACGGCCCTCAACGCCAAGGGATCCTGGTTTTTGATCTTCAGGACAACATCATCGCTAGCCGATGTTATTTTTTCCTTGAATGTCAATGCCGTTCTTATTAGTTTATCCGTCAATTTTCCGAAAGGTAACCCAATTTAGGCAATTATTTTTTTTCGGGGTGACGTGTCATTTTGCCATCGGATCAACCGCTAAATCAAAAACACGCAGTATGAAAAAGATATGGATTTATTCAAGCCTCGTTCTTCTGGGGCATTTTGCTTTACAAGCTTGTGAAAGTCAATCAAATAAAGGAGATTCGGGTGCGAATGAGCAAGTGAATGACCCTTACTACGACGGGGTCACGGAATCCGATGATAAAACGTCGGCAGGATCGCCCGATGGAGAGTGGATTGAAGAAGAAATAACATTAGAAAATGGCAATACGGAGGCCTACGCCTATCTGCCGGAAAACGACTTTTTATCGCCTTCCACAAACCCACTTTCTACCTTTTCCATCGATGTTGACAATGCCAGTTATACGAATTGCCGGCGAATGATCACCGCAGGCTCAAAACCACAGGTCGATGCCGTCCGGAGCGAAGAATTCATCAACTATTTCAAGTACGATTATGCCGTTCCGACAAAGGATGAAGTTTTCAGCGTTCAAACGGAAATGGGAAACTGTCCTTGGAACGACAAAGCGAAATTGCTGCACATCGGCTTGCAAGGGTACACCGTTGCAACAGAAAAATTACCACCTGCCAACCTCGTATTTTTGATTGATGTTTCAGGTTCAATGGACGATGAGAACAAACTTCCGCTGCTCAAAAAATCCTTCAAACTTCTGGTCGACAAGCTCAATGCGGAAGATAAAGTTGCGATTGTGACATACGCTGGTGATGAGCGTTTGGTACTGGAATCGACGTCGTGCAAGGACCGTGAAGAAATCAAAGATGCCATCGACAATCTCGCGTCTGGCGGTTCAACAAATGGTGCTGGTGGAATTCAGATGGCCTACGAACAAGCATTGAAAGGATTTTTGCCGAATGGCAATAACCGAGTGATCCTTGCAAGCGATGGTGATTTTAACGTTGGGGCTTCATCTGATGGAGAACTTACGCGCATCATTGAAGAGAAACGTGATCAAGGCGTTTATCTTACCATACTAGGTTTTGGAATGGGCAACTACAAGGATTCTAAAATGGAAAGTCTTGCCGACCACGGAAACGGAAACTATTTCTACATCGATGACATCCGGGAAAGCAACCGCGTCCTGGTTTCAAATCTGGCGGGAACGCTTTTGACTATTGCAAAGGATGTCAAAATTCAAGTGGAATTCAATCCGGAATTGGTGAGTGAATACCGGCTTGTCGGCTACGAAAACCGACTGATGAATGCGGAAGATTTTGAGGACGACACGAAGGATGCCGGAGAACTTGGCGCGGGACATACGGTAACCGCCATCTACGAAATAATTCCCGGCAAATCTCAAAAATCAAGCCTGAAATACCAGGCCGTTTCATCATCGGGTTCAACGGAGCTGGCGAATATCAAATTGCGGTATAAAAAACCAAAAAGCGACAAGAGTGAGCTGATTGAAGTGGCTGTGACGGACAAGGACCATTCCTGGGAAAGCAATTCCGCCAACTACCAGTTCGCCGTTGCAGTAGCCGGATTTTCGTTGATTTTGCGCGAGTCGAAACACATCGAAGGATTCGACTACGACGATGTGCTCGACATTTGTAAGGCCGTAAAATTTGCGGATGAGATGGAAAAATATGAATTTATGCGATTGGTCGAGGAGGCGAAGTTGATCGGAGAGGCGTAGGAGATTCTGGACGCTGGACTAGGAGACACTGGACACTGGACTGGGAGACACTGGACACTAGACTGGGAGACACTGGACCAGGGACACCGGACGTGAGACGCTAGACTGGGTGACACTGGACACTGGACCAGGGACACCGGACGTGAGACGCTAGACACTGATTGGGTGACCTGAGACGCTGGATAGTTCGCCACAGTATTGATGTATGACATAATTTTTTCGAACCATTCGTCCAGTGAGCTTACCCCGACGTCTCATATCCCGCGTCCCCTGTCCCTTGTCCCGCGTCTCGTGTCTAACCAAGCAAACTCTCAATCTTCGCGACCATATCCCTGCTGCCAGCATAAAACGGGCAACGCTGGTGCAGCGATGTGGGTTTGATTTCGAGAACGCGCATTGAGCCGTTTGATGCTTTGCCACCAGCCTGTTCCGCAAGAAATGCCATCGGATTGCACTCGAACAACATTCTGAGTTTGCCGTTCGGAGAAGAAGCAGTAGATGGATAGAGGTAAACACCACCTTTGATCAGGTTGCGGTGAAAATCGGAGACCAGGGATCCAATGTAGCGCCCAGAGTACGGCCGACCCGTGGCCTTGTCGGTTTCCTGGGCATACCGGATGTAATCCTGAACGCCCTTTGGACTGGAAGCGAGATTTCCTTCGTTGACAGAATAAATTCTGCCGGCCGGAGGAATGTTAATGTCTTTGTGCGACAGAAAGAAAACGCCAATTCCAGGATCGAACGTAAATCCGTTCACGCCTTTTCCCGTGGTGTAAACCAACATCGTTGACGAGCCATAAATTACGTAACCAGCGGCCACTTGTTTGATACCGGGTTGAAGAAAATCTTCCAGCGTTACGGGTGTTCCAGTTGCAGTGATTCGATGGTAAATGCTAAATATTGTTCCGACCGAAACGTTGACGTCGATGTTGGAAGAACCGTCCAGTGGATCGATTGCGATAATGTAATTGGTGTCCTTGTTCAGCGGAATAAAGTCCTCGTTTTCTTCGGATGCAATGCCACAAATAACGCCTCGTTGACTGAGTGATTTGATGAACTGATCATTGGCGTAAACATCGAGTTTTTGTTGTTCTTCACCCTGAATATTTTCCGATCCCACAGCACCCATCAGGTGGTTCATCAAACCGGCCTTGTTCACCTTTTGGTTCACGATTTTGGCCGAAAGGCGGATGGCGTCGAGAATGCGCGAAAATTCACCCGTCGAGCCCGGAAAATCGTGCTGGCGCTCAATGATAAATTCTCCGAGAGTTGTGACGTTTTCCATTCTGATGACCTTTGGACAAAGATACGAATGTCAACCTATGGTGTCTACGCAAATAAATCAATCGATGACTGCAAGGAATATAACTTATTGAAAATCAATAAAATAATTAGATTCAAATCTGTGTTGGCCGAAGCGTCATTGCGCCGACGCTGAAGGTTTCGCGCAAGTGTCAGACGCGAAGGCCAAAAACACAAACATCATCCACCCGACGACAAAATGCTCAGGGTTGTGGTGTCTAAGCGCTTTTGGCGGCAATCATTGTAGTGGCGATAGGATAAAACCGTGGATCAGATCAGACGCGTAAGCCAAAAACGCAGACATCATCAACCCATCGACAGAAGGGCTCAGGGTTGTGATGTCTAGGCGTTTTTTGGCGGTAGCAGTTATAATAACTTTGCACTGGATCAAATGCGTCTCGATTGTCAATTGATTCTTAAGCCAAAAACGCAGACATCATCAACCTGCGAAAAATCGCCTTTCCATTTTTCAAAGCGTTCTTTCAACAGTGCAACTTGCTCCGACATCGAGATTTTGTGGTAATCCAGCAGAAGCTGTTTCAGCATTTTTACTTTGAATTTTTTTCCTGCGGGTCCACCAAACTGGTCGGCATAACCATCGGAAAACAAATAGAGGCAATCGCCCTTTTCAAGATCCATTGAATGATGTGTGAATGACGCGCTCGTTTCAAAGCGGCCGACCGGTTGTTTGTCGGCATTGATGCTGATCATTTCGTTGTTGCGCACAATAAAAGCCGGGTTGTTGGCGCCGGAAAACTGAAGTTTCATTTTCCCAAAGTCGATGGAGCAAAGGGATATGTCCATTCCGTCTTTTACATTCTCCTCTGTTTGATCAAATGTGTCAATGACAAGTTCTCTTGTTTTGTTGAGAATTTCAGACGGTTGGGTACAACTGAACTCGCGAACACTTCGTGTCAGCGCACCGTGACAGACGACGCTGACCATTGCTCCCGGGACTCCGTGTCCGGTACAGTCGGCAACCGCGAATAATATTTCACTACCGGTCTTTTCTATCCAATAAAAGTCTCCTGCGACAATGTCCTTTGGTTGATACAGAATAAAACTATCGGGCAATAAATCGCGGACGACGTGTCGGGCAGGAAGAATGGCGTTTTGAATCCGCCGGGCATAATTGATGGAGTCGGTAATGTCCCTGTTTTTCTCCTCAACCTTGGCTTTCTGATCTTCAATAATCAACTTGGCCTTTTTGACTTTTCGCGCATTTCGGAATGCAATCACCGAGAGTACCAGTACAAGAATGAATCCGAAACTGATAAAGTAAATGGTTCTTTGCTGATTTGCATTCTGCGCTTCTTCCTGCGCAATGAGCTGGTTTCGCTCCTGAAGTTCCACCGCATTGATCAACGAGTCGGACAGCGCTGTTTCCTTGTACCCATATTCCAGCGTACTCTTGATCATATTCAGCGATCGTTCCGAAGTTCTCAGGCTGTCTTCAATTTCGGCGTTTTTCATCCGCAGGTCGTAGGCCAGATGATAATTTCCGGTCTGTGCATAGGCCGTAGACAGATAGGAACAAATGGCAGCAAATTGCTTTAGGTTCGATACGCGTTCCGGTTCTTCATAAAACGGTTGCAAAAGGGTTATCACTTTTGAAAATTCAGCGTGATTGAGCCAGTGATTACACGCTACACTGATGAACATCATATGGTACTGGCTGCCGTTTGGAATGGCCTTGATACGCTCAATGCAAATTTCTACCGCACCGGTTGTATCGCCGGTTGCAAGTTTGTAAGCCACCTGACTTCCGAGTAAGGGTGTATTATCTAATGTAGGATGCTCCGTTTGAATTTTGACGGCGGCGTCGAATAGAATTCTGGCGGAGTCGAGCGTACCTATCTTTGAATAAACATCCGACAAGCTTGTCAGCTCGGTGTATTTGATCCGAAAGAGTTCATCCATCGTCGGACCTTGAGACTCGCCAGCAATGGCTTCGTCTATATTTTTGAGGGCTTTACTCAGCGAATTAATTTGCTTGGCCGATTCGCCCATCTGTCCGTAAAAGCTAGCCAGGATGTAATAGGTCCAGCTTCTTCCGTAAGGTCCAACCAAATGTTCCATCTCCATACAATTTTCGACGTGCTCCACCGCGATGTCCCACAACCCTAGATTGGAATAGGTCATTGCAATATTTATGTTGCTGTTGTTGAGTCCGTGTATGGCTCCTGCCTGATCCACCGGCATATGTTTCACAAATTCCTGACTTCCCAATTTCCAGAGATGAATGGCCAGCTCCATTCGCTGAAGGCTGTACATCGTTTCGGCAAGTGAATTGTAACGCCACCCGATTCCGTGGTGATTGCCTTCCCATCTGGCAAACTCCGTTGACTCCATACCGTAGTAGTAGGCAGAATCACTCATACCGAGCTCCCAGTAGGCGTGCATAATGGCCCAACACAGGTCGCTATATTCGTGGCGGTACTTTTCCTTTTGCGGTTTGAAGCGGTTGAGTCCAATGAAGTACTGTTCAAGACCTTTTCGCGGCTCACCAACGGCGCGGTAGTCGTCCCCACTCAACCAGAGGATTCGAACCTTCGTGGTCAGATCCCCATTTTTTTGCACAATCTCAGACGCGCGTTTCAGGTAATGCTGTCGTTGTTCGAATTGTTCCGGCGGAATGCTGTCGTGTACCTGAAGCATTGCGTAAAACCGTACCGAATCGCTGAGCGTTTTATCACCGGATTTTTTCAGCAAGGATTCCACTGTTTCCTGTGCGGAAATGTTGAAAACAGTCCCAATCAAGAAGCAGGATAAACCAAGAACAAAATTGCGGCTGCGGATCACGGGTTAAATTCAATCGAAAATACCATTATTTTCCTGAGCACCACGCCGCGCCCTGATCATCCGTTCCAGATGGATAATAAGCGGATGATTTTCAGTTCATTCAAGCCTTCTCTTGTGTTTGATCGAGAAGCCTCTCTCGTGCGATCTGCCCTTTTCATACCCAACTCTCGGGAAATCGTAACTTTGGAATCTACTCTTTCAAATGGCGCATCGTTTTGTTCTTCTTGTCTCACTGCTTATTCTAAATGCCTCGGCTTTCTCTCAATGTGCGATGTGCAAAGCTGTGGCCGAAGATGCCGCAGTCGATGAAGGAAGCACCATCAACAAGGCGATTCTGTACATTATGATCATTCCATACATCATTTTGTTTATTGCTTTCCGCAAGAAAATTTTTGGATTTTTCAAGAAATTGCGCAGTATTCCGGATGATAACCGGCGGTAGTGGTTTTTTCCCCTTTTTGTTTCCCGCAGATTGGCGCAGATGTAATGCAGATCACGCAGATTTTAGAATAGTGTGCCTAAGGTGGATTCTCAACACGAGATAAATCTGCGAAATCAAACGAATGAATTTTATTCGGTGGAAAGACGCAGTTTATGAACGGTGAAGGACAATAGTATGAGAAATCAAAAAAATCCGCGAAAATCTGCGGGAAACCCTAAAACATTCATAAGCCGAGAGAAAACTACTTCAGCTGATTCGGGTTGTTTTCGGCTTGTTTGTTGTAATCCATCTGGCGTTTCATCCAATAGGCGAACAGAATGAAGCCCAGCCACATAAATGTGATCCAAACCGCGTCGCCCATCGGTTCAAGGGTGTTCATAAAGAGCCAGTAGAACATATCGCCAAGGCCGTAAAAAACATCTGATGAACTCATAGCTTTCAAGATTAGACTGAGGTAAAAGTAATAAAATTTCAGAACCGATTACCTTTGTTCGGTGCTCGTCAACATTTTCAAAGCCAAAACGCCTGTTTCTGTTATCAGTTCCCCAATTCTGGTGGCTGTTTTGGCGCTGTCCGTTTTTTTTCGAGACAACACGGCGGACACCACCGCGTTTTTTTCCTGGCAGGCGGATGTTCAAAATCAAATTGGTTCTTTGCCCTGGCTAAATTATCTGATAACGATTGCTATTATCTCGCTCAACGCGCACCAACTGACCAATTTGTTCAACCAACACAGCTTTTTTGCACGTGCGACATTCATCCCGGGATTGCTTTATGTCATCCTTCTGGCGGGCTTCGGCGAATTCCGTTTTGGATTTGGACTGATCGCCCATCTGTTTGTCATTTTTTCAATGATGTATCTGTTCCAGTTGCGTCGTCAGGAACCCGCGAAGGACATCATTTTCAAAGCGGGTTTACTGGCTGGTATGGCTTGGGCCTTATCTTTCAGCCTGGGAACTTTTATTCTGGCTCCCTGGATCGGGTTGCTTATTTTCAAGCCATTCATCTGGCGCGAGTGGCTTCTGGCGGCGGTCGGACTGGCTCTACCGATGACTTACCAACTGTCGATTCTCTTTCTTGCGGATGTCGATCTTTCGAAACAACTCAATATGCTTGCTTTCGAAAATCAAGGGGTTGTTTTGAGCGAAATTGAAATCGCCCACTGGATTCTGCTTGGCCTGATCTTACTCATTACGATTGTTAAAGTGCTGCAAATACGCGCAAAATCTATCGTTCGATTTAAGAAACTAATGTCCTTGCTTTTCTACATCACGGCGCTCACAGCGCTGAGCCTTGCGGCCGATTGGTTCGTGTCGGGTCAGTTATCCTCGGTTGTTGCAGTTCCGCTATCGGTCCTCATCGGTGTTCATTTTCTCAACAGCCGCAACGAAAGCTTTGTGGGTATTGTAGTAATCGGATGGTTCATAATTAGTGGAATTAATCATTTCGTCCAGGGATGATTCCGCAAGTCATTGCTTAATTTTGTAATTCTATTGCTTGTACTATGAAATTTGGTGTAGTTACTTTTCCCGGTTCCAATTGCGACGAGGATATGGTGTATGCGCTGTCTCATTCACTGGGACAGAACGTGGAGCGTTTGTGGCACAAAGAAGCAGATCTCAAAGGCTGTGATTTCATTGTTCTTCCGGGTGGCTTTTCCTATGGTGATTACCTGCGCTCGGGTGCCATTGCCCGGTTTTCTCCGATTATGGGCGAGGTAATGGCGCACGCCGCAAAAGGCGGTTACGTAATGGGAATTTGCAACGGGTTTCAAATCCTCTGCGAATCAAAATTGCTCGACGGCGCGCTTTTGCACAATACGGAACGCAAGTTCATTTGCAAGAATATTTACCTCAAGCCGAAATCAAAATCTGTGGCCATCTCTTCGGGTCTCGATTTCAGCAAGGCCTACAAAATTCCAATCGCTCACGGCGAAGGTCGTTTTTATGCCCCGGACGATATGCTCAAATCGTTGCAGGATAACGATCAGGTGGTCTTTACGTATTGCAATGCCGACGGTTCGGTCGACGATACTGCCAATCCGAACGGATCGTTGAAGAATATTGCGGGCATCAGCAACAAAAAGAAAAATGTATTCGGGATGATGCCTCACCCTGAGCGTGCTGCAGATGCCGAACTCGGCAATACGGATGGCAAACGAATGCTTGAATCCATACTGCAGCATTTGTCCTAAGATTAAACAGTTCCTTTTTTCAGATAAGCCGTCATCAGGACATTCCCAACACGCCCCCTTTTTTCGTGAAAAAATTCAGCTTGTTTTCCGCTGACTTCGAAACCGGCGGCTTCGTACATTTTCCGGGCAATCTCATTGTCTTCATAAACCTGCAGCCAGATCAGCTCAAGGAACTCATTGTTTGTGCACCAAGACAAAGCGGCCATCAGCAACTCCTTTCCAATGCCCTGGCCCTGGAATTCCTTTCGAACGCTTATTCCCAACGAAGCGGTGTGAAACAATTTCCTCCGGTGGCTCCCGGTGATATCGATGTTTCCGACGATACGTCCTTCGATTTCCGCAAGCATTAACAAGGAATTTGGAGGAATGCTAAAACTCCGTATCCATTCTTCTTCCTGTTTGATTGTCGGGACAAATTCGCCCTTTTCCAGTGGAATCATATCGGCATCATTTCCGTAGGCGGTGACCAATTCAACCAAGGCCTTTGCATCGTTCTGGACGGCTTCGCGCACGATTAGTATTTTACCATCTCGTAATGTTCGCTGAAGGGGTTCAAATTTCATTTCACGAAAGGTATTCATTTTTCCTTCAAAAGACGAAGGCCAGTGGCACGAGGCTATTTTCGCAAAAAAATCCCGTATTCAATGTGTACTTTTGGCCCGTTATGGAAAATACCATCACCGTTTTTGTCATCGATCGGGAAGGAATCAAACACGAACTTTCGGCACCGACCGATATGAATATGAATTTAATGGAAGTTTGCCGCTCTTATGAACTACCGGTTGAAGGGCGTTGCGGAGGAATGGCAATGTGTGCAACCTGTATGTGTTATTTGGAATCCGAGACCCATTTGCCGCTACAATCAGATGATGAACTGGCGATGCTCGGCGAAGCATTTTTTGTTGAAGCGAATAGCCGTTTGGGTTGCCAGATCCGGATTTCCGAATCAATCGAAGGGCTTGTGGTCCGACTTGCTCCAGAAGGCAATTAACGGATTTATTCTCCACTTTCGCATTCGCCCTCATCGATTTTTCCTTGACGATATCCGTTGTTTTCAAAGCGGTTGTTGATGAAAGTAACGTTCTCTGATTTTTCTACTTTCTGCATACGGTTACCGTCATCATCAATGGCCCAAAGGCTGTTGTCGTGAATGAAATTATTTTTTAACGTCACATTTTTTGTACCGAAAATGTAAACACCTATCGCTCCACAACCGTTGATGTTGCAATTTTCAATCGTGATGTTCCGGCCCATATCCAGGGCAAAGACATTTCCAGTGCATTGCTCCCATTCGGATGGCTTGGTGTGGGTGCAATGAAGATTTCTGATGACAACGTCCTGGCAGGTGGTAATCCACATTACATTATCTTCCTGGTTATTCATCACAAGTTTGCAATTCCCCTCGCCCGTGACAACCACGTTGTCCTTCTCCCACAATTCAAGCGATTCTTCCAAAATGTACTCACCACTTCGAATGAAAATGTGGTCTCCGGAAAGGCAAGAATCAAAAGCCTCGGCCGGTGTGTCGAAGTCAATCCAGATGTCATTTCGTTTGATGAGCGCGGTGGTTTGCGGATGACGGTCCCTGAAAATGGGTCCGTCCTGGAATGATTCATCTGCCACGGTTAGGACTGTTTCATCCTCGGTCAATTCAACCTCTTCGGTTGTTTCGTTTTCAATTTCTGATTCGCTGTTGTTTTCGGCCGTTTCGGAACAGGATATCAAACCGAATAAAAGACAAATGGGCGGTAAAAATTTCTTGGTCATTCTTTAAGTTTCACAGGAATAAGACAAACGGGAATCGCTTGCATTTTATGTCGATTTGCCCGGTTGAAATTTCTGAAAATTTCGAGCACTTCCTTCTGGCGCTTGTTGAGTGTTTTTTCATCGCCCGAAAATTCCATTGCCCATTCCAATTCCGGGTAACTGGCACCAAGCTGGCCTTCGTCCGTGCGCACATCTTTCCACAGTCCGTCGGTCGGAGCAGCGCTCTGGATCGATGGTACGATGTCCATTTCTTTTGCCAGTGCGTAAACTTCCGTTTTAGTCAAATCCGCGATCGGGCTCAGATCGACACCTCCGTCGCCGTACTTCGTAAAAAATCCCACCCCGAAATCCTCGACTTTGTTGCCTGTTCCTGCGACGAGTAAATTATTTGTCTGGGCAACGGCGTAAAGGGTGACCATTCGCAACCGTGACCGGGTATTGGCCATAGCAAGATCGTGGGACGCGGTATTTGCCGGAAGCGTTTCTTTTAGGGTTTCAAAAGTCTTTGTAAGATCGATGCTGTGATGACGAACGTTTACAAAATTCTTTTCAAGCCATTGAATGTGTTCCAGGCCTCGTTTCACCTCTTCGGGATGTTGATGAATGTTCATCTCGATGCAAAGAACCTCGAGGCCGGTTTTTGCACAAAGCGTGGAGGTAACAGCCGAATCAATGCCGCCGCTTATGCCAACTACAAAACCGCTGGACTTCGCAGATAGTGCGTAATTTTTTAGCCAGTCCGATATGTGTACAATTACCGCCGGACTTGTCATTTTGCTTCGGGAACGGATCAGAAAAGAATTCCGATCTTGATTTCAAAAATGTGCTGTGGATTGTTTTTGACGTCCAACTGACTGTTGATATAGGTTCCTGGAACACTTTGCTCAACTCTGTCGGCCAGGTAACTTGACTTCATATAGAGTCCCGGTGTGATGCCATAATTGAACCCGACTTCGCCATACAAATAGGTGTTCCCCGTAAAGTTCCACTCGGTTCCGCCGTAAATCCCCACACCAGTTCTCGCAGCTGCAAGACCTTTTTTGACCGAATTTGGCTTCATATTGCTCAAAGTCGATTCAGAGGTTGCAACGGTTGAAAATTCACCTTTTACCGCATTCCAGTTTGCCACGTAGCCAACGTCATCTGTCCTCACACTGGCAAGAAATGAGGAGCGCAGTCCGAATTTTCCGTAGTAAATCATTTTCCCAATTTTGTTGGTTTGAAACTTGAGGAAAAATGGGATGGTGATATATTTCGCCCGGAAAGTGGTCGTGCTCACCTGAAATGCATCAAAAGCGGTATCAGCCAAATCCACGCCGTCTACCGTATTGTCATCCTCGTCGAATTTCCGAATTTCCGTATCCAGATAACCATAGTAGACGTAACCCAGATCAGCACTTAGCGGATCACCGTACCGTACGTCAAATTTTTCCAGATCAAATTGGATACCGCTCGCAATACCAACGTTCTCAGAGAAAAGAAAATTAAACCCAAGTCCAAGTGAGAAGCCCGCGCCCGTACCCATTTTCTGGATTTTTGTCGTTTGTACTTTCAGCGCATTGATGGTTGGGCCAAAACACAGACCGATTTGAAATTTCTTATCCTGCGCTTGTGTTGAAAACCCAAGGCCAAATACCGCAACAGCAAACAGTAACTTTTTCATATCATTGTAGTTTTATTTTGGTTCCGGCTAAACAAGCCACAGATTTTGGTAAGCAATTATAAGAAATTATCGCCAATGCAGGAAATCCTTCGTCATTTTCCGACGCTGGTTCTTGGATTTATTGTGTATTCCTGTTCAGGTGAGCCACTGGACGTCGATGTTTCGGACATAGAGGTTCAGATTGAGTTCGTTCGGGTTGAACAAAAGCTAGCCGAGGCTAAATCCGTGGCCGATATAAAGACTGTGAACCGTGACCTGATTAACTCCTGTGGCGAGCTGTACGAATTTTATATGTACGAATTGCTTCAGGTTCCGGTGGAACACGATTCGATCGGTGAATATCTCTGGTATTTTCAAACCGATCCGGTGATACGAGAGGTAAACGAGGACATTCGAAAGAAGTTTGAGGATATTTCGGGTTTGGAAGATCAGGTTGTCGATATGTTCAAACATCTGCGGTTCCACCTGGATTCGGCACCGGTACCGAAACAAGTCATCACTTACAATTCCGCATTTCGCTTTGGCGTGACCTCCAGTGACCAACAGGTTGGAATTGGTCTCGATATGTACCTCGGCGGATCAAACCGGAACATCGCGCAACTGGTCGAATTTCCGCAGTATATGAAGGCGAAAATGGATGAGGAATATCTACCCGTCGACATTGCCCACAGCTGGATCATCAACAACATTCTCAATGGCCAACCCGGCGAGACCTTCCTGTCGTATATGGTTCATTACGGCAAACTGCTGTATGTCGTAGATGCAATGCTGCCGGATCTGGCGGATCATTTAAAAATCCGGTATACTCAATCGGAATACGAATTTGGCATTGTGAGCGAATACGACATCTGGGAATTTCTTGTCGATATGGACTGGATTTATTCATCCGAAATCAAGGTGTTGATGCGATACTTCCACGATGCCCCGACGACGGTGGATATCGAAGGATCTCCGGACAGGATTGGCCAGTTTATGGGTTGGCAGATGGTCCGGCAGTATATGGAAAAAAATCCGGAGGTCACTGTCAGCGATCTCGTCGAAGAAACAAACGAAAGTAAAATTCTGAAAGCCTACAAACCCGAACCTTATGAGTAAAGAAAAAACTTCGCGCATCAGCGTGAATGTGCAGACCAACGAGAACAACATACCGGAAAAGATTGTCTGGTCGGCCGAAGACGGAGGAGTGGTGAACGCCCCGGCACAGGCGATGTTTATGTCCTTCTGGGACAGCCACGAAAACACAGCAATGCGGATCGATTTATGGACAAAGGAGATGTCGGTGGATGAGATGAAGAAATTTTTTCATCAGTCGCTTTTGACAATGGCCGATACCTTTGAACGGGCTACTTCGGAACGGAAAATTTGTGAAGATTTGCGCGATTATTGCCACCATTTTGCGACGAAAATGGGGATTTTGCCGAATGAAAACTAAAAGAGTTTATTCACCTCCTCAATGCATCCCAGCAACGCTTCTTTACCACTGTGATAGGCTGAATCGCGGGGAACAACTGAGGTGACAAAATGTTTCGGCATCTCTTCCCATTCTTTCAGCATTTCATCTTCATAGGCTTTTACGAATTCCTTTTTTTCCAGCGGCTTTAATTTGTCCGTTTTGGTGAAGACAATGGCAAACGGAAGACTGCGTTCACCCAGCCAGCGCATAAAATCGAGATCATTGGCCTGCGGCTTGTGCCGGCAGTCGACCAAAACAAAGGTGTACATCAGATTTTCGCGCTCTAACAAGTAATTTTCAATCATCTTCGAAAATTTCTGCTTGTCTGTTTTTGAAACTTTCGCCCAGCCGTATCCAGGAAGGTCCACCAGATACCATTGCTGATTGATGATGAAATGATTTACGAGTTGCGTTTTACCCGGCGTTCCCGAAGTTTTTGCCAGTTTTTCTTTGCCCGTTAGCGCGTTGATCAACGAAGACTTACCCACATTCGACCTTCCGATGAAGGCATATTCGGGTAAGGAGGGCGCTGGAAATTTTTTTGAGTCAGTGTTTGAAATCAGAAACTCGGCGGAAAGAATTTTCATTTCTGTTTTCTCAAAGTTTTGAGACGCGGCTCTTAAGTGCTTGCGAATTTTTTTCGTGCTCCGACAGTTTATCACTCATCTGAGAAAAGTACTTAATCGAAAGTGTAAGCGACTTCAGAAAATCGGTGTCGTCGGCTTTCGGAATTTGTTCTACAGCCTGATCGTGGAAGAGCCGGGACTCATACAACAGCTTACGATTACCCGAACAGGCTTTGATCAGATCTTCGTCGTTGGATGGAATTCCCGCGTCGATTTTATTTGTCGTCTTTTCGCACTTCTTGAGATTTTTTGCCAGCAGTTTCAGATGGGGTTTCGTCAGTGAAAGAAACGCAACGCGTTCCTCCAGCGTGCCTGCTTTTTGTGATTTTACAATGGTCAGTAATTCATTGATCTCAGATTGCATTGCTGCGTTGTAAACCACCACCTTTTCAAAAAGCACCGCAGGATCCGCGGCGAGAACTGGCCGAAAAGCCAAGAGGAGCAACATTGTGGCAAATGTCCGGAAATGGATCACTGAAATCATTTGAACAATCCGTGAATTTCTGCGTCGATTGAGCCAACTATTTTGCCGAGATCTTCTTCGTTCTCGTGAAAGTTGTTGTCATCGACATCGATGACGATCAGTTTGCCCTTGTCGTAAGTCGATATCCAGGCGTCGTATCGCTCATTGAGTCTTTTCAAATAGTCCAGGCGGATACTTTCTTCGTATTCCCGGCCCCGCTTTTGAATCTGAGTCACCAATGTCGGTACAGTTGCTTTTAGATAAATGAGTACATCTGGCGCAGAGATGAAAGACTCGAGCAAATTGAAAAGCGAAAAATAATTTTCAAAGTCGCGGGTGGTCATCAAACCCATTGAGTGAAGATTCGGTGCGAAGATGTAGGCGTCTTCGTAAATGGTCCGGTCCTGAATCACATTCCGCTTGTTCTGTTTTATTTCCTGAATCTGAGTGAAACGGCTGTTGAGATAGTATACCTGAAGATTAAAAGACCAGCGTTGCATATCCTCGTAAAAGTCGTTGAGGTATGGATTTTGCTCGACATCTTCGTAATGGGTGTCCCAACCGTAGTGTTTGGACAGAAGTTTGGTCAAGGTTGTTTTTCCGGATCCTATGTTACCCGCGACGGCAATGTGCATAAACAGTTTTTTGGGGAGTTAAAAGTATATATAATTATGTGTTGACTTCTGCATTGCCTCGTGCATTTTATCAACAGTGTGAATTTACAGATGAATGAGGGATCAGAATCAAAAAGGGGAAGTCAGTCACGATGTAGATGTCATTCAAATTGATTTTGACACAAAGTTGAATGATTCGTTGTTATGGGGCTATTCAGCTGTTGTGAGAATACGAAGCACGTGTTGAAAGGAGTACTACTTTTACACGGCAATGAAAACGGCAACACTCGCCTGGATACTTTTCATATTTCTCGGGCTTACCTGGGGTAGTTCCTTCATTCTGATGAAACGGACTATGTTTCCTGGCGGTGACCAGACAACGGTTATGTCTTGCTGGCAGGTCGGCTCCGCCCGAATTTTTATCGCTTCGCTCGTACTGCTTCCCTTCGCCATTCGAAATCTTCGGCTGATCAACAAAAAGAACTTTGGCGTTTTGTTGCTCGTCGGAGTTGCGGGAAATTTCATTCCGGCCTTTCTCTTCACGCTCGCCGAGACTGAAATCGACTCTTCGCTCGCCGGTTTACTCAATATGTCAACCTCGATATTCGTGACGATTATCGGCGTATTGATTTATAAGGTTCTGCCTTCCAGAATTCAAGTTCTCGGATTGTTGTGTGGATCTTTTGGCTTGTATATGTTGCTCCACAGCAACGTAAGTATGAAAGAAGGCGATGTGTATTTTGCGCTGCTTGTCATCTGCGCTACGATTCTCTATGCAATCAGCCTCACGACGATTAAATTCAAACTGGAAGGAATTCCGGCGGTCGCGATCACCTCGCTATCCTTTCTATTCATCCTGCCTCTTGCGTTGATTGCCTGCATATATTTTGAATCGTTTGAACCCGTTTTTGCGCACCCACAGGGAATGCAATCTTTGGGATATCTCTCCATACTTTCTGTTGTGGGAACAGCACTTGCCGTTCTTTTGTTCACACGACTTATCGCTATTTCCTCCCATATTTTTTCCTCAGCCGTGGCGTATATGCTGCCGGTTGTAGCAACGGTTTTTGGAAGCCTCGATGGGGAGCCGTTTCCGTTGATCAATATCGTCTGGGCAGGTGTAATTTTTGTTGGTATTTGGCTGATAAACAGGAAATAAGATAATTGAGAGCGGATTGCAAGGTGTTTCTGGTAAACAATCCTTGGGCAACCGACAAATTTTAGCCCTTCAGGCACTCGGGAATTCTAAGAAATGTGCTACCTTTGCGCCCCGGCGTTAAAATCCGTGTATTTTGCGCCCTGATAACAGCAGTAAATTAAGCATTATGTACGCAATTGTCGAAATCGCAGGTCAGCAGTTCAAAGTGAAGAAGGACCAGTATATCTACGTTCACAGGCTGGATGCCAAAGAAGGCGCCAAGGTGGACTTTGAGAACGTGCTCTTGACGGATGACGATGGCAAGGTCAGTGTTGGTGCGCCAGCAGTTAAGGGAGCAAAGGTTTCGGCATCTATTGTTCGTCATCTGAAGGGAGATAAAGTGATTGTTTTCAAAAAGAAACGCCGCAAAGGGTATCAGAAATCGAACGGTCATCGCCAGTCCTTTACTCAAATTAAAATTGATACAATTAAGTCCTGATCTTCAGGATTCTATTCGATAATTTATGGCACATAAAAAAGGAGTCGGTAGTTCCAAAAACGGTCGCGAATCACATTCGAAAAGACTTGGAATTAAGATTTACGGTGGTCAGGCTGCCCTCGCTGGGAACATTATTGTTCGTCAGCGTGGAACACAACATCACCCGGGAAATAATGTGGGTCTTGGAAAAGACCACACCCTTTTTGCACTAAAGGATGGTCTGGTGCATTTTGTAAAGAAACGCGACGACCGTTCCTGGGTTTCCGTCATTCCGTTTGAACAGGCACAGGCGATTGAAAAGAAGGCGGCCGTGGCGAAATCAACAACCGTAGTCGCTCCAACGGACACAGCTGTGGCAGACAAACCGGTGAAAAAAGTATCAAAACCAAAAGCTACGGCCGAAAAAAAGGCGCCGGCGAAAAAAGCCGCACCGAAGAAGAAGGCTGAATAAGCAAAACCACGTTATGTAATTCAACTCCCTTGTTCTTCTCAGAATAAGGGAGTTTTTGTTTAAAGGGTTCATTTGACAATTCGGAACTATGCTTGAAATTTCCCGGATAAGAGAACAGAAGGATTGGGTCGTCGGGCGACTTAAAGTACGCAATCTGGATGCGGTTTCACTGATTGACCGGCTGTTGGAAACTGACAGTCAATGGCGCGATGCAACACATCAGTTGCAGGAATCGGAAAAACAATCCAACGAACTTGCGAAGGAAGTCGGTAAACTTTTCGCGGCGGGGAAAAAGGAGGAGGCTGAAACAGCGAAAGCAAAATCGGCTGAACTGAAACAGACCGAAAAGGACCTCAAGGAAAAAGTTTCCGGTTTGTCGGATAACCTGCAAAAGCAGCTGTACGAACTGCCAAATCTTCCCAACGAAATCGTTCCTTCGGGAAAATCCGCCGAAGACAACCAGATTGTTTTTGAAAGTGGGACTATCGTTAAACTTCCCGACAGCGCGTTGCCTCACTGGGACCTTGCGGCAAAGTACAAACTCATCGATTTTGAGTTGGGCGTGAAAGTTACGGGTGCTGGATTTCCGTTTTATACCGGACAGGGCGCCAGACTGCAGCGTTCACTCATTAATTTTTTCCTCGATCAGGCCCGCGATGCCGGATATCAGGAAGTAATCGCGCCTTTTGTAGTGAATGAGGCATCGGGTTACGGTACCGGTCAATTACCCGACAAAGAGGGCCAGATGTATCACGTGGGATCTGACGACTTCTATCTGATTCCGACAGCCGAAGTGCCATTGACCAATATGTATCGAGACGTGATCCTCTCCGAAACCGAGTTACCAGTGGCGTTGACGGGTTATACACCTTGTTTTCGCCGCGAGGCAGGATCCTATGGCAAAGATGTGCGCGGACTAAACCGGCTCCATCAGTTCGATAAAGTTGAAATTGTCCGAATTGAAAAACCGGAAAATTCGTACGAGGCTCTCGACGAAATGGTCGAATACGTGAAGGGGTTGCTGGATAAACTCGAATTGCCGTTCCGGACCCTGCGTCTTTGCGGAGGAGATATGGGCTTCACTTCCGCACTCACCTATGATATGGAAGTGTATTCGGCGGCACAGAAAAAATGGCTTGAGGTCAGTTCGGTTTCGAATTTTGAAACATTTCAGGCCAACCGGTTGAAACTCCGCCTAAAGGATGCACAAAACAAAAAGCGTCTCGCGCATACTCTCAACGGAAGTGCTCTGGCCTTGCCTCGCATTATGGCGGCTTTGCTCGAGAACAACCAAACCGAAAAAGACATAAGAATCCCTAAAATTCTTGTTCCGTACACCGGATTTGACGTTATTCGTTAGAGAATTATGAAAATGAACGCTTTCCTTGCTGTGAGTGTACTAATGGCACTGTCTTTGGGATCCTGCGATCCCGCTAGTCAGCGCAGCGCCGAAATCAAATCGATCGATTCCTGTCTCGCCCTTGTCGACGATTTGGAAAAAGTGCTGAATGGAATAGAATTTGATAGTCTGGCAATGATGGTAGCACACGTTGAAAAAAACGAAGAAACAATCCGGGAATATTACAAACCCGATACGCTCGATGAACGCTTTGGACGGCTTGTGACCGAGTGCAAGGGAGTGCGGAAAACGATGGCCCAGTCCACGAAGAAAAAGGCACAATTTACCAGTGAAATCGTTTCGCTTCGGAAACAGTTGTCGGACCTGCGCACAGACATTCTAAACGGCTTGTTTACCGATGAGGAATTAAAAAATAACCTGGACCGTGAGATGAAGGACCTCTCAATTCTCGAAATCGCACTCACCGATTTTGACAGCATTCAGAAACTTCAGTCAAGGATTTTTTACACAGACGCGCCGGAGGTGGATCTCATCGTAGCGGATCTTATCGCAAAAAATGACAGTATACCTGACTAGAATAGCATTGATTCTTTTGTTGATCGGTGGAAACTACACCGCAACGGCCCAGCAGGACAGCGACCTGAAACTGGCCAATCACTATTTTCAGAAAGGGGAATTCGACAAGGCGGAGGTATATTACAAAAAGCTCGTCACGCAGTACAATTCCGAAAACATCTTCGAGCGGTATTTTATGTGTTTGTTTTACCAGGAAAAATTTACCGACTGTGAGGTCGTGGTCACAAAATGGATCAAACGCGATCCCATTAGCATCGAACATAAATTCAAACTGGCCAGCATTTATGAAGTGACGGACCGCCCGTCTCAGGCCGAAAGTGTTTACAAGACGCTGGTGGAGGAACTACCGGCCATTCAAACACGCATTGACGAGTTGGGAAAGAAGTTCAAATTTCTTGGACGCTACGATTACGCGATCGAAACCTACGCCAAAGGAAAAAAACTGATGAAGGACAACTATGGTTTTCAGTTGGAACTGGCTGAATTGTACTCGCTGGCTAACCGTCCCCAGGAAATGATTTCAGAGTATATGCACTTACTTGAATATTCACCCGTGTATCTCAAAACCATCGAAACGTACTTGTCGCGAGCCATCGATTTTGAATCGGACGCTGAAATTGTCGATATGTTGCGATCTGAGATTTTACTCCGTGTTCAGGCCGATCCCGATGCCGAACATTACAACGAATTGTTTATTTGGTTTTACCTTCACAACAAGGAATACAACGGAGCGGTCATTCAGGCAAAGGCCTTCGATCGCAGGAAAAATCTGCTCGGCAAGCGGACCTTTGAAGTCGGTCAGGTCTGTAACACAAACCAGGCGTGGATTCCTGCCAAAGCAGCGTTTGCGTTTGTCGAAGAGTTTGGAGAGAGTTCTCCTTACTACCATATGGCGGTTCAGTACAAACTGGGCATTGAATTCATTGAAGTCACGCAAAAGGCGTCCTTTACGCAGGGCGAGTTGGAGCTTGTGGCGGAACATTTCGAATCGGCGCTGACAAAACTTGGACGGTCGAGGGCCACGATTGGAATCCAAACACAACTCGCGAGAATTTATGCATTTTATCTGAACCAGCCGGAAAGCGCCGAGGCCATCGTTAGCGAGGCGATGAAACTACCCATAACGCGGGGCCAATTGGCGGAACTGAAAATACTGCTCGGCGATGTCTTTATCGTCTCGGACAAAATCTGGGAAGCCTCCCTGCTGTATATGCAAGTGGAAAAGGAGTTCAGCGAAGATGTTATCGGCCACGAAGCGAAATTCAAAAATGCCAAAGTGTTCTATTACGACGGCGAATTTGATTACGCAAAAGCACAGCTGGATGTGCTCAAAGCATCCACCTCCAAACTCATAGCCAATGACGCAATGCAACTGTCGTTATTGCTTCAGGATAATCTGGGCATCGACACGACACTTGCCCCAGTCCAAATGTATGCCAATGCGGATTTGCTGTTGCAACAGAACCGTTACACCGATGCTTTGAAGACCCTTGACAGTCTCGAAGCGATGTATCCGTTTCACAGCATTACCGACGAAGTTTTATTCAAAAAGGCCGAGATTTTTGAACAGCTACAGAATTGGGACAAAGCACTGGAACTCTATTCTGTGGTCGTTGAGAGCTACGGCCACGACATTCTGGCTGACGACGCTGCCTTTCGCATCGCGAAAATTTATGATTATAAAATCAGCGACAAGGAAAAAGCCGCAGAGTACTATAAGAAAATCCTGTTCGACTTTCCGGGCAGTCTGTACAATGCCGAAGCCCGCGAAAGATACCGCGAAATCAAGGCCGGCGTATGACTTCAATTATCTACAACGTTACAGTAAACATCGATCACGATGTGCACGACGAATGGCTTGAGTGGATGAAGTCCATCCATATTCCCGAAGTAATGAAAACCGGAATGTTCAGGCACTCGAAAATTTCCAGAATCCTCGCTGAAGAAGAAGGTGGCATTTCCTATTCGGTAATGTATCAGTGCGACAGTATGGAAATCTTCACCCGGTACGAGGCAGAATTTGCACCTACACTCCGAGATGAACACAGCAAAAAATTCCAGGGGAAGTTCGTAGCATTCCGCACGTTGCTGGAGGTGAAGGAATCGTTCGAATGAGTGTCCGTGCTAAAAAGGGCTTGGGCCAGCATTTTCTCAAAGATTTCTCGATCTGCGAAAAAATGACCCGCGAAATTGCCTCCGTATATCCTTCGGGAAAACTGCTTGAGGTGGGTCCCGGTACCGGAGCGCTGACGAAATTTTTGCTCGCTTGTCCCGAATTCGAAACGTCTGTTATCGAACTCGACAGCGATTCGATCGAGTACCTCAAGGTCCATTTTCCCAACTTGACAGAACGGATTCACTACGGCGATTTTTTAAGGACGGATCTTACGCATTTGATGGGTACCGGTCCTTTTGCCGTCGTTGGGAATTTTCCATATTACATCTCGTCTCAGATCGTTTTTAAGGTGCTCGAGCACCGGAGTACCGTGCCGGTAATGGTGGGAATGTTCCAAATGGAACTCGCCAAACGAATTTGCTCGGGCCCAGGTTCAAAGGTGTACGGAATTATCAGCGTACTGACCCAGGCATTTTACGATGCGGAGTATTTGTTTACCGTTGAAGAATCGGCTTTTGTGCCGCCACCCAAGGTTAAATCCGGCGTTATTCGCCTTGTGAGAAACCAGACCGAGCGTTTATCTTGCGATGAAAACGACTTTCGAACGGTCGTTCGCACGGCATTTAACCAGCGCAGAAAAACCCTCCGGAATTCGCTCAAATCGCTGTTGCTACCTGAACAAATGAAGGAAAATCTGTTCACTCGTCGACCGGAGACACTGACAGTCAACGAGTTCGTTGACATTACGAGGATGTTGTTGAAAACGGGCACCGAAAACACGGAGGTTCAATCGCTTTAGATTTTCTATCTTTAAGGTTTTAAACCCTTTGGGTATAATTTTCGTATTGTTAGGTGTATGAAACGGCAATTGGCCATTTGCGTACTTTTATTTCTTTCAGTCACATCCACGGCCCAATCCTGGCGCGGGATGCGTCACGAGGTGTTTGCTGGTGTGGGCGCATCCAATTTTCTGGGCGATCTGGGCGGTGCACGTGGAATTGGGAATCATAATATTTCGGATCTAAGAGTCTCTGCCACTCGGCCAACGCTTCAGGCTGGCTATAAATTTATGATCCTTCCGGAAGTTTCTGTAAAGGGCCAACTCACCTATGGATACCTCAGCGGCGACGATGCCAAAACCAAAAATTTAATCCGCAACACACGAAATCTCAGTTTCCGTTCCGTCGTATGGGAATTTGCTGCGATGGGCCAGTATTACCCGCTTCAGGAGCGCATCCACCCCCGCTACAAGATCCGTGGGGTAAATGGAAACAAGACTTTTTCTGTAATGCCCTACGTCTTTGCCGGTTTCGGGCTTACCTTTTTCAATCCCAAAGCCCTTTACAATGGCGACTGGTATGCCCTTCAACCTCTGGGAACCGAGGGTCAGGGGCTCGCTGGCCGACCGGGAAAATACAAACGGGCGACGCTTGCGATTCCTATGGGGGCTGGGCTTAAGTATCTGGTTACGAAGGAGTGGGCTATCAGTTTTGAGATGTCGCTCCGGTATACATTTTCGGACTATATGGACGATGTCAGCACCACCTATTTTCATCCGGCGATGATTGACGCCAATTACGGTGCACCCGGCGGAGCCTTGTCAAACCGTTCAGTCAACGACCCGAACAATGATGTTACAGGCGTGGTTGTGCAGACAAACGGGATGGTCAATTACCTTCAGCGGGGCAATCCGAAATGGAATGATGCCTATATGTTTGCAATATTTTCGGCACATTACCGTATAAATAAGTCAACGACCTTTATTCCAAAATTCTGAGTTTATGCGATTTTGCCTGACACTGGTTTTCTTTGGCTTTTCCGCCGGAGCGGTCTGGTCTCAGACTTTTCAGGATCGCTTTGAAATGGGTCCTATGGGCGGTGCCACGTATTACATCGGCGACCTGAATCCAACCGGTCATTTTATTTATTCAAAACCAGCAGGTGGAGCCATTATACGAATCAATATGACCACACGTTGGTCGTTTCGGTTTACTGGCTCGTACGGAAACGTTTGGGCCAATGATAATTTGTCCCAGGATTCCTATCAGCAAAACAGAAACCTCAATTTTTCAAGTTCTCTTTTGGAAATTGCCGGAGGCTTTGAGATCAATATGTTCAAGTATATGATCAACAATATGAAGTACCCGATCACGCCGTACTTCTTTTATGAAATGGCCTACTTTCGAATCGATCCGATGGGGACTATCGACGGCGTGGAATTCCAGTTGCAGCCGCTTGGCACCGAGGGGCAGGGCACACCGCTCAACGACAAACGAAAGTATGGATTGAGTCAGATGTCGATTCCATTGGGAGTCGGCGTTAAATTCAACATTGTTCCACGGCTGGCGATGTCGCTGGAATACGGAATTCGGAAAACCTTTACGGATTATCTCGACGATGTTTCGGGCAATTATGTCGACAACGATCAACTCACTTCCTACAGTGGCCCACTGGCAGCAAGTCTGTCCGATCCGAGTCTTTCCGGAATCGGCACGTCAAATCCAGGCTTCAACCGCGGCAATCCGGCGACGAAGGACTGGTACGTTTTTTACGGGGCGATGATTACCTTCAAGCCCTTCAAGCGGTCGATGTGCGAATTTCAGCAACGGTTTTAAAAACAAATTTTCCCGCAGATTTAAGAAGAAAAAATGCTGATTTCGCGGATTGTCGACTCGATGAGGAACGAAATTCTTAATTTTTCTTTTGAATTTTATTTGTGAAATCCGCTGTTTATCTGCGGCATCTGTGGGAAATGTTTTTATCCGTAATACGGACGAATCATCAGATACACCACCACACCGGTTACGGCAACATACAACCAGATGGGAAACGTCTTCTTCGCCCATTTTTTGTGCGACACGAAATTTCCCGACCAGGCTTTCAGATAAGTCATCATCACCAGCGGAATGACAAGGATGCTGAGCAGAATGTGCGATATCAGAATAAAATAATAGATCAGTGCGCTGCTCTTAACTGCGCTCAACTCCTCGGCCGACATCACGTGGTCGTGGTTCACATCGCCATACAGCGTGGTATCCGAGGTGATGTGATAGGTGACGTAACCGGCCAGAAAGAGTACGGAACAAAGCACACAAAAATTGATCAGCATCTGATGCCGTTTCCGCTTGCCTTTTTTGATGCTGATAACTGCCAATACAAGGACAATCGCGGTAATTCCGTTGATCGTTGCATAAACCGGAGGCAAGAATGAAGTGTCGAAACCTTCGATTTTTATGCCGAACAAGGCCGCAACGATGGCCGGCACGGCGATGGAGAGCACGATGACCAACGGACGGTATTTCTTCTCGCGGTCACTGACCATATTCATCGCGCAAAAGTTTCCGGATAGCGCTTTCCAGTTTGTCGACCTCGGCCGGTTTGGTGCCGTCGTAGAGGCCGCGGACGTGACCTTCGCGGTCAATCAGTGCAAAATGTTCGTCGTGAAAAAATCCACCGTCAGCGTGTTCGTCCTCCATTGCATTCACAACATACCCTTCTTGTCCCAATGCATAGATATCTTCTTTGGGTCCCCAGAGAAAAAACCAGTTGCGGGTATCGAGATTTCTTTCTGCGATGTAGGCTTGCAGCCTTCCAAGAGTATCGCGTTCGGGATCGACCGTGTGTGACAGAAACAGAATTTCCGGAATGTCTAGCGTGTTTTGTTGCAGACGTTTCATCTGTTCGATCATCGCAGGGCAAATGGCAGGGCAATGCGTGAAGAAGAAATTCGCAACATAGATTTTTCCTTTTACAAAGTCACCGGTCACGAGAGAACTGTCCTGTGCAGTCAATGCAAAGTCGGGAACGGTATGGTAAATGGTATCGGCGACCATTTGTCCGTTTTTTTCGATGTATTGAACATCGTGGAAACCGATGTAAGGCAAACGGTCCGGCATAGCCGTTGAATCGGAATCCGTTTCGTCTGGGGTTTCACCAGAGCCACACGAAAACAAAATGGTCGCAAGGAATACACAGAACCCGAAATGCCGAAAAAATTTCATCGGGCAAAAATAACCATTATCTTTCCAGTATGGTATTTTCAATCCATCATCGGCTGATCATCAACGCGAAAGCGGAGCAAATTTTTGAGGCCTTGACTTTGCCAAAGGGTTTAAACAACTGGTGGACGCTGGAGGCCAAAGGTTCGCCCATCCTCAATTCCACCTATCGCTTTTATTTTGGACCCTTGTACGACTGGCAGGCGCGGGTCATTGAGGTGACTGGGGACAAATCCCTCACCTGGAAAATGATCTCGGCAATGGACGACTGGATGAACACGGAGGTCGGGTTTGAAATTCGCCCCGAAGAAGAGGGATCTTTGGTGCATTTTTTTCATACCGGCTGGCGATCGGAATCCGAACATTTCGGAATCACGAATTACTGCTGGGCACAATTGCTCAGGGGGCTAAAGGACTATGTCGAAACGGGAAAAATCGTTCCGTTTGAAAGTAGGAATTGATCTACTTCGGCCTCTCCTGCTGCCCTCTCTCCTCGTTGAATTCTTCCTTCTTCAGCAATTTCAGCAGATCAAAAAAATTGCGGATGTCGGTATCAGAACGCGCACCGGTAACTCCCCGAATGAAGCCTTTGTCGTCGATGAGAACGAGGCTGTTGACGAAAGCGTATTTGCCGATCTCGCCGTCTTCGGCACTGGAAGGATGTTCACTGAAGGTTTTGTTGTAGTACGGAAAATCATAGAAAGGTGAGGGATCGCCCCAGGTCATCCACCAGATGTCTTGATCAAATCCTTCCATATTTTCGAGAATTTTTTCGGAAGGGCCTGAAACCGTGTCGCCGTCGAGTGTCGTGAGAATGGAGAGCACTTTTACATTCCCGTAATTGTCCTGGTTGTCCGCCAGTTTTTCAAAGAACAACTCGTTGAAAATCCAAACAGCGAGTCCGCACTGATCAAGCTCGGGACAGTCATTCTGAAGAGTACTCAGCACGATGAATTTTCCTCTCAACGAATCACGGTTGATGACGCCGCCGCCGAATCGGTTCAGTTCGAAGTCCGGCACGTTGTAAGCCACCGAATCGGTTGTGGCACCTGTGGAATCATAGCTGTAGGTGTAACCGATATAAGGGAGTTCCACGAAATAATTCTCGACATTTTTGGCGATAAACCAGATGACAAAACCTGGCCCCAGCATAATAAGAAGAATCAGGAAAAGCCGTTTAGCCTTTGCCATTTCGGGTTAAGCCCAAAGGGCGCTTCAATGAAAGGTGTTCCAGATATTGTGGATGTACGAGGCTTCTGTCGCCAAAATAAAAAACAGATAAAGGATAAACAGAACGTACGGCGCAAGAATCATATACTTGAGGGACTTTTGTTCATCGCCAAGGTGCATAAACACCAAAACAATGTATCCGGCTTTGACAATGGTTAGTACCAGATATCCGACCTTGATAGCGGTCCATACACCTGGGCTTACTACCGTTTTGGACCAGTAAATTCCCACAAGAACTTCAACAATAGTAACCACCGAAAGCAGTACGGTAACGAAGTAAATTTTCTTCCTAACTTTTTTTCCTTGCTCCTCGTTGTGGTGATAATCTAACGAGTACTCAACAATGTCGTCCCTGACCATAATTCGAAGTATTATTTATATCAGATAGTAAAAAGTAAATACAAAAACCCAGACAAGATCCACAAAGTGCCAGTAAAGACCGACTTTTTCGACCATCTCGTAATGTCCGCGCTTGTGGTAAACACCTCGCATCACCTGTCGAAGTACAAGGAGGTTGAAGAGCACACCGGTAAAGACGTGGAAGCCGTGGAAACCCGTCACGAAAAAGAAAAAATTCGAATAGAGTGTCGGACCGTAGACATTGTGCTGAAGGGTTGAATTGTCAAACCATGTCTCGATGCGACCATCAGGCCCTGCGATGAATGTTTTCCACTCCCAAACCTGTGACAAAAGGAAAATCAATCCGCCCACAACGGTAAGTGCAAGCCACTTGATCACTGCTTTCTTGTCCATCCGGTGCCCAGCTTCAACGGCGAGTACCATCGTCACCGAGCTGACGATGAGAATAAATGTCATAAACGCCACGTAAATCAGCGGCGCGTGCATATGTGTGAAGGGTAAGTGTGTGAAAACCGCTTCGCCCAAAGGCCAGTCTAACGAAGTTTCTGGATTAGCATATTTAGCAAAACCGAGTGACGACAACAATCCTCCAAATGTCAAGGCATCGGAAACGAGGAAAAACCACATCATCAGTTTTCCGTAGCTAACCTTGAAGGGGGATGTTTTACCTCCCCAGGCGGTTGCTGAATCAACGTGTGCGTTAGCTGCACTCATAAATCAGTGTTTGGTTGATGCAAGTTTAATGAATAAAAATCAGAAAAAAATACAAATACAACCAGATTATCCCCAAAAAGTGCCAGTAAGTCGCTCCTAATGTGAGACCCAGATAATTAGCCTGTGAATAACGGCTATTTAGACTCTTTATAAATACGACAAGAAGTGCGATGACACCACCCAGCCAATGGGCCAGATGGACACCGGTAAAAGCGTAGAGATACGAACTTGACGTATTGTCCTGGGTGTTCAGTTTGTCCAGTTGTGCCGCTGTCAGAAGTTTGCCTTTTCGGTAAAATGTGCGGTTTTTGTACTCCAACGGATCACCGAGATAATAAATGACAAAGTCCACACCGTATTCCCCTTTGACCACAAAATCGCCGTGACCCAGCACAATGCTTTCGCTGAAATAACGGAGGTTGTATTGCCTGGTGAGATCCATTTCCATTGTATCGATGTACAATTTATTGTTGACGTATGTGACGGGCATCCCGAGATAGTGGAGCATAAAATCCGTGCCGTAACCGGTGAGTTTAAAATTGTTTTTCCCTTCTTTGGCTCCAGTGAACAGTTGTTCGCTCAGCGCCTTCATCTGATCGTGAATTCCATCTGCCAGTTCTTCACCGCGCCAGTAAAAATGATTGTTGTCGTAGGTGATTTCCTTTTGCTGATAGGTGAACGTATAGTACTTGCCGTATTGTCCCAAATGATTGACGATGGGCCCGACGGAAGGAGAACCGGTCTGGTATAATTGCTGCCAGCCACGCAATTGGAAATAGCCGAACAACACACCCAGAATAAGCGCAATTCCGGTGGCAATTTTTAAGACTTGCGCTTGATTTTTTTTCACGGCCCGGACAGCAACAATCAAAAATATGCTGCTGGCCAGAATGCAGGTGGTACTGAGATTAAAGGCATTGGGAAGATCGATACTCACCCAGAAAATCTGCCCCATCGAAACAATGTATGCGCTGGTAAGTCCGGCGAAAATCATCGTCACAGTGAACATAAAAAACCGGAGAAGGTTTTTCTTGACTTTGGCGTTGAGTTCGGGTGAAAAATGCTGTTGACTCACGGTTGAATTTTGTCAAAAACGTACAAAAACTGAATCACAGGCAGGTAGATGAACGAAGCGAACATCAGTGCTCTGGCCGATTTGTCTTCGAGAGTGAGATAGAGCCTGTATGCTGTCATAAAAAACCACAGTCCGAGGATCGTTCCCACAATGAGCGACGTTTTTCCCGTCATTCCAAACGCCCACGGCAGCAAGCTGATGGGCACCAAAAAAGCGGAATAGACAATGACCTGAAACGCCGAGGCCTTGTTCTTTCTTCCTTTGGATGGCAATAGCGAAAAACCAGCTTTTGCATAGTCCGCGTCGGTGATCCAGGCGATGGCCCAAAAGTGAGGAAATTGCCAGGCGAACTGAACGAGAAACATAAGCCCCGCCTCGAAGTTGAACGCCCCGGTTGCGGCCACAACACCGAGCATCGGCGGAATTGCTCCCGGAAACGCGCCGGTGAAAACAGCCCACGGCGTAATCTGTTTCATCGGGGTGTAAATGACAACATACAAGACCATCGCCAGCAATCCGAGAATTCCAGAAAGAAAGTTGATCGAGAACAACATCAGCAATCCAGCGGCGCCAATGACGAAAGCAACAACCAAAGCTTCGGCTACACCCATTCTACCTGCCGGCAAGGGACGGTCTTTTGTTCGGTCCATTTTGGCATCGAGGTCGCGTTCCAACACCTGATTAAAAGCATTCGAAGAACCGGTAATGAGAAAGCCACCTGCAACCAATAATACGAAGTAAAAGTTGACCTGCCCACCCGCAAAAAACCAGGTGGCAATGGCCGAAATAACAACAAGTAAGGACAGCCTTAACTTAACCAACATCGCATAGTCCTTCACTTTTGTGAGGATACCCGCTTTTTGAATTGTTGTGTCTTTGGCTAACATACCAACCGTCGTGCTCAAAATTAGTAAAAAAGATGAGTGTTACGGCCTTACTTTTTCAATCAACTGAGCCCCTGAAGCTATGCGACATCCAATTTTCCTGACTAGTTGATTTCAAATGTGAGAAGGTCTGTTCCTCCTCCTCCTCCACTTACATCTTCCAGACGTATTTTGGTGGCTGCTTTCTCAATGACGTGCCAGTCGTCATTCAACTCGTTAAATGGCGAGGCAACCCCGAACTCAAGCGTCAGTTTATTTTCGCTGTCGTCACTTCCGCTATTCCACGTTCCATTGATGGTTGAAGATGCCTTTATGGCCGCAACATTGCCATCTGAACTAAATGTGAACACGTAGCCAGAGAATTTATACGTCTCGTTCGTTCCACTGTCTTCAAAGAAGGTTATTCGCCAGCTGTCCTCTTGAAGGATGGCCGAAGTTGTAACGGGGGTTGCATTCTTTTTGCAGGAGGAAAGTCCAACTGCGAGCAATGCGGGAATGATGGCCAGAATCTTTAAATGTTTCATTTTGGTTTTTTAGTTTGTGTGAATGATAAATTGGATTGACAAGTTCAACTTCCCCAGGGTTAGCCGAACGATATCAGATGCCCAGAACAGTCACAAAATTGAGAATCCAGTGGGGGATCGCTGTTACAAGACCCAAGTAAAAAGTTTCACTATTTACTGATTGGAAGGTTATTCTTGAAGAGAATTGGAAAAAGTCCTAAAGGGGCATAATCCATCAACGTTTGTCAGTCAAACGCAGGACCATTTCCTTCTCAGATAAGGCCAGAATTTCATAATAAATCTGGCCATCATCGATAACCATCAAAGAATTCGTCTCTTTATCAAGTTTGTAAAAGGACTGCGAAAACGATGCGGCTGAACCACCCGGGGCGATGCTGACCGGAACCATCATCACATCTTCTTTGACCACAATGGTTATCCCTCCGTGAGAATCCACGATGGTGTCACGTCTGGTTGCAGTGGTCGCCATTGAATCGGGAACATAATCAGGTCTCAACGTATATCCGGAATCCCTATAAATGGTCATACTGTCATTTGCAAAGAACGTGTAGTGAAGATTTTGGTGCTGAATAATGTCTTCGCCAGTCCGGGTTGTTTTGCATTTATCCTTTAAGTCCAAATCCATAAAGGTCAAGGTGTCGCTGCTTTCGCCACTTTCCGGAAGGCATTTGCACCAGGCTTTCGTAAAATAGCGGTAATCAATCTGAGAATTTGCCGAGCTGGCTACAATCAAAAAGGAGATAAGGACGCTTGGCTTCATACATTTTGTCTTTTGATCGGAGGTGCCTGCAACCCGAAAAAATAGAACAAATTTTGTCGCTTCGGATTACATCTCCGATTCAATCTCGCCTTTTAACTTACTGGCCTCGCCTTTTCCGCTAAGTCCATTAATCCAGTATTTCCCGTCGATTATGGTCTTGTTCACAACCGGGGATTGAATGACTTTTCCGTTTACGATAACGGTAAATTTTTTGGAGTGCCAGACAATTGTAGCCGCCTTGAGTGTTTCGATGGCATATTCTTTCATCTGAATTTCAACGGTCCATCTTTTAGCGTAATCGCTAACGGTTGCAACAGTGGCAAAGTCTTTTGCGGTAACAATGGGAGTGGGGCAAACGTGGATGGTCTCGCTATAGTCCATCAAAGCAAGCGTGGAATCGCCTTCACAGCCGCAATAATAAATGCCGGTGGCCAGTTTCGCATCTTGTGTATAGGTCAGTCCACCAAAGAACAAAAGGCTTGAGAGGGTAAAAATTGTTTTCATATTCAAATGTACATTTTTTACAGAATATGAGGGGGTGATTCAAAAATCAGACCAAAACTGGCGCGATTCAATAATCCGTGTAGGAATTCCAAAGTCGGAGCCGCACGCCAGCCAGAAAGCAATGATTGTTTGTAATGCCATATTTGTTCCACTCCATCCGGTAATTGTAGGTGATGTTGAAGAAGAGATAGTTTCCGGCAAGGGCCGGAAATTCGACAATCACAGATTCGTTAAAGACATTTGTCCGCAAACCCTGCGTTATTTTGTGTCCGTAGTTACCGTCGCGAAGCTGGTACGACACAAAGGGATTTTGCCCGTAGCTAACACCGGAAGTATCGCGCCCAAACGAATTCCAGACCATTTTGTTCGTGATCCGGAGCTCTCGTCCCCAGGAAATAATGTTCAGCACTTCATAAAAATTGGCTCCCAGCGGATGTGCAGCTGACGCGTTCATATTTCCGTATGCTTCCAGAGGATTTTTGTGCGAGTAAGTGAATGGACGCGCCATATTGTATTCCAACTGAAAGTACAAATGATCAGTAAAAAACCGATTGCTTTTATAACCCAGTTGAACTCCGTATTTATTTCCCCACCAATTTGAATCAGACTTGATTTCTGACAGCAAAAACTCGTCGAGCAAGAGTTGAAAATAAAAGTTGTTTTTCTCGTCAATTTTCACCGAGGAATTAAGGCCCAGCAGCACATTATCCGCCGATCCGGCGCCGTACTCGACAGATCGGTAAAACACAATCGGATTTATATACGTGGGATCAAAACCACGAAAGGTCGACGAGTCCCTCGATCGCCAAACCACACTTTCAAAAATTCCGACGTTGAAATTTCGCGTCACATTCCAACTGATGTAATGCGTCGCAGAATATTTGTAGCCGTCTTTGGTTCGATCGAACGGATTCGTGGTGTTGTCGGACCACTGCTGAATCAGGTTGACATACTGAACGGGACCAAAATTGGTTTCTATTTTCACGAACGGATTGGATCCGGCGTTGTCGGACAAAAGCATAGATCTGTATCCGTCTCCGAAAAAATTCTTGCCAATTCCACCAGAGAATAAAAAGAAACGGCTGGGTTGGTAGGCTCCGACAATTTCGGTCCGATAAAAAATTCCATTTCCCGGTGAACGGTTTGAACCGGCGTCAATGTTCAGATTTTTTTGAAGCGAGTCAGCGACGAAAGGAGCTTGGTTGATATAGGGCAGAATCTTTGTTGTGAAAAACATCTTTTTTCCTGAGTATTCCAGTCCGGGACCAATGCCCAGTGTATAAACTCCACGCGCATTGTTGCCGGATTGTAATCCACCTGCCGCCTCAATCAGAGGATAAAATCGCCACGCTTTTCGGTCGTAGCTTTTACCGCCAAGTGGAAAAGGACCGTCGTCGTAATAGTCCTTTCCAAATTTCGCCGACAAAACTCCGCTCCTGAATCCGATTCCGTAATCGCCGACATAAGCGGGCTGAATGGCGCTGTGAAGTTGGCGGATTTCACCGCTGTCATCGGGTGCCACTTTGTTAGAATACGCAAAATAGTACCTGGAATCCTGAATCCGTTCGATGTAGTTCAGGTTCAATGGACGAATCTGAGCCCCTGCATCACTGCTGATCAAAAACAATCCGATGATGACAAGGCGTTTACGCATTTTCCCCAACTTGATTTTTTTTGCCCAATCCCCCAAATCCGTAAAAGACGTAGGCCACAAATGCAACGCATAAGGCAAGACTGATTCCAAATGAAAAATTCGGATTATCGAATTGCAGAAAAAAGGACTGACCGATCATCACGAGGCTGAAAACATAGGCAGTGATCACCATTTTTTTGGGACGGTTGTCGCGGTTGAGCATCCGGTGATGTAAGTGATTTTTGTCGGCGCTCATAGGTGACTTTCCCTGAATGGTGCGAATGGTAAAAACCCTGAGTGTGTCCAGCAACGGATACGCCAGCAAGGTCATTGCCAGGATGGGTGTGGAGACCAGGCTATATTGCTCCGGCAAAAAGTCTGTTGGAGATTCAACAAGTTTGATCGCGAGAACGCTCACCACAGCTCCGATGATGAGAGATCCCGAATCGCCCATAAAAATTCGGGCCGGATTGAAGTTAAAGACAAGAAAGCCCATCAACGAACCTGCCAGAGCAAATGAGATTAAGGCCCAGTGTGTTTCGCCGGAGTGTGAAAACCAAATGCCGAAACAAATACAGGAAATCAGCACAATTCCCGAAGCCAGCCCGTCGACCCCATCGATGAGGTTGATGGCATTCACAATGACGATGTAGATAAATATGGAAAGGAGTATGCTGCCCCATTCTGGCAGAGGAATGTCCATCCCGAGTAAACCGTGGAACGAAGTGATCCGGATTTCACCCATCACAACAATGATGAATCCCACCATCAAGTGCGCGATGAGTTTTTTTACCGGAGACATTCCCATAATATCGTCTTTCACACCGACGAAAAACAAAAGAATCAGACTTGCCATCAGGCACATAAATTCTTCGAGCGATTGCTGGGTGTGGTTCGATGGAAGCGCAAACCACAGAAAACAGGAAAAAATAAATGCGCTGAAGATGATAACACCGCCGATCGTAGGTGTGCTTTGTGTATGCAATTTTCGATCGTCACCGGGTTCGTCAACAAGGTGTTTGAGCTTGGCCACTTTGATCAGCGCAGGTGTTGCCAGAAGCACAACAGAAAAGGCCGTCAGGAATGCGAGGAATAAATGATAGTCTTTCATAGTTTAAAAATCAAAGATCTTGTTGCGCAGTTTTGTTCTGATTCCGAAATACACGTAGTTCGAAATCCAAACCGGCAGCGCTTTGGTTTCGTTCCGCCAGCAATGTCCTGCAAAAACTTGTAAATTGTTCCGCTTGTTGAAGCGGTAGCCGAATTCGAGTCGGCTTAGCAAAACGTGGTTTTGATACATTCCCAATGGGTTAGCAAGGACGTTTGGAGCAAGGATGTTTGTCCCGATGTTGTACAGATCATTTTGATCACGGACGGAATAAATAAACGTTTCGGAAATGAAAAATCTTTTTTTGCTCCAGCTCAACTGGGTGACAAGTTCCTTGAAACCGGCCACAAGGGGATGCGCAAGCGGAAGGTTTGAGTGGGACCAGTTCATCCGTTTGTTTTCTGTGAGATAGGTGTTTCGCTCAGCAACGTTCACTTCGATGCGGAAGTCCAGATTGTCAACAGCCAAATCCTGCCAATACAATCCCGCCTGTGCAGCTACGGCACTTGAACCTCCCGCGGCGAACTGACCGTAAATTTCCATCGGACCCAGTTGGACGGCGGTATTGATTCCCACGACAGATTGGTATTTGGATGACTCCATTCCTCTCAGCGCGATATTCGAAAAGATCACCGGGTTGATCAGCGCAAAATCCAACGGTTTTGTTCCCGATGAATCCGTGCGGTTCCACACAGCGCCGTGGAAAAGCCCGATTTGCCAGTTTCTTGTTGCCGCAAAATCGAGGTAATGGAACGTCGCGAGTTTGCGTTCGTAGATCGATTCGACCGTCGCGTAGTCTTTTAAGCGGTAGAGATTTTGCAACAGTGCGTATGTAACGGAGTATTGAAGGCGACCTCGCAGCGTGTGGGTTTGAATTTTGGCAAAAGGATAGTTGGTTGTATAGTCCGATAACAGCAGCGAACGGTAACCGCTTCCAATGAACTGTGATCCGTTGCCGGCCTGAAAATTCAAATGTTTGTTGACCAAAACGGAAACCTGTCCTTCGGCCATTCCAAAGTCGTAACCTGAAATTTTGAATGTCTTTGTTCTGGCATAACCCGGCACAATGCCGTTGTTTTGTGTGTACGATGTTCCTGCGGAATTCGGAAAAAATTCGCCGTGACCAGAGATGACGTCCGAAATATATCCCGGAACTTTACACTGTGTTTCGTAAACGGAAGTGGAAAATGCCACGTGTTTTCCGATTTTGGCCTGAACACGAATGCCCCGTGTGTTCCAGAAAAGCCGCGTTAGCGAGTCGCCGACGAGGTCCGTGCCCAGTTCTAAGTCTATGATGGGATCAATGCTGCACCAATACTCTTTGCCTTTCAGTACAATGAAGTTCTCTTTGAAAATTTTCTGGGTGATCCAATAGTACTGCTTGCTGTAATCTGCGAAAACAGTATCCGGTGTCCTGACGTGAACATCCATCAAGGGTCTAATGCTCAAATGGCTTTGGTAAAAATTTTCGCGAATGGAATCCTGCATTCGCAGGCGGTGGATTTCGGCGTTGTAAAACGATTCGTTTGGGAAATACAGCTGACAATAACCCGGAAGGGAGACAAAAAACAAACTAGCCGTGATGAGTATCCGGTTGAGCATAAACACTGTGTTTTACGCAGATTTGAAGGCGGTAGTTACCGGCCGCTGTTTTCCTAAGTGGACAACCAATCCAATCCGCAGAAATTCAACCCGGGATTATTGTTAAACACCTGACTGTCAGAGCAATTTAAAAACGACCTTAAATTGACTCGATTCCGTTTCGTTTCGAATGCTCAGGAAACCTATGCCATAGTTGTCGTTGTCAAAATCCAGACGAATTCCCAAGGTGCTTTCGGATACAGTTACGTCAATGGACTTACCAACTGCGTCGAACATTTCAATGATGTATTCCTTGGAATGATCAATGCCGTCGATGTAAATAAAGCCTTCGGCGGGGTTAGGATAGATTTTGAGATTTGTTCCTGAAATTTCAAGCCCGTCAGATGTAAATCCGAAATACGTTTTCGTGGTGTTGGTTACGACCGGGGCATTGTAATCAAAATAAATGTGAGCCGTATTATCGATCACGGTTCCATTAGGCAAACCAGCGACGGGTTTTATGCGATATTGAAAATAGCCATGTGAAGCAGCTTCGTCAGAGGTGCTGTCTGGTAGCCAGATGTTGGGATAAACAACAGTCAATTTGCTGTCGGTGATGTTCCAGTTGTTCGGATTGCTGTATCCGATCATTTCAAAGGTTGACAGATCTAAATTGGAAGACAGCGTGTCTTTCAAGCGGATATTGATGGCTGGGGCGGTTCCTAAGTTTTGGAAGTTGACCGTGTAATAGAGGTAGTCATCATATCCGGGTTCGACAACGGTTGGGTGGACGATTTTGTTGTTGGGGTCGTAGGCGGTAAGTACGGGATAACAATATTTGAATGTATTATTTGTGGGATCAAGGTCGCCAGCAGTTGGTGTAACTGTTATGTTGGCACAAATGGTGTCGCCCAGCATGGCAAGTGTATCGACTACAAGGATGAATTCAAAATCGTGGAATATGTCGAGGGAAGAAAAATCTGAAATGATGTACGAGATATTCAGTCCTGTGACAACAGGAGTAAGGGCCCCGGAAACAGGACCAACATATTCAACGGGGCCGGTGATTTCGATGTTCACGACACCACTCAATCCCGCTGCACAATTTAGACCATACCACGCCGATAAATCTCCAGCTGTGATTGACAACTTGTGTTCTAATGTCGGAATAGTAGATCCAAAGAATTGTACAGATTGTACACCAATGTCAATTCCCGGCGAGGAACATTCAATGAAAAAATTGAGATCCGTAATGACCGAATCCGACGAGCTTACCGTAACGGCCGTATCTGTTCCTGGATATACACAATTCACGTCAAACGGAACGCCAGCTGTATCCAGTTCTACTTCAAAACTTCCGATGTCGGTATCGAAATAAAAGTTTCCGGTCACAGAGGAACCAGTGTAAGCGATAATAGTGGCGCCATCAACTAATTTCAAAACGACATTACCTGTGCCACCATCTCCTGAACTGATCGAACAATCGGAGTCCCAGTCGAGATAAATATTACCCGTAATGCCAATGGATGAAGAGCATCCGAAAGGATTACTAATAATATCATCGTTTTCGCACAAGGGGATTGAAAACAGTGATGGAAAAAAAGTGGCAGTATATTCAGGATAATTTGGCAGACAGGTAAAAGGGTTTCCGAAATATGTAAAATCGTACAAGAAATCTGAAAGGTTTGGCAGACAGTAAAGATTATTATCTGAAATATTCAAAGTATAAAATTCTGGAGGGAGCGTGGGAAGTTCCGAGAAATTGTTGTTTGCAATAGACAAGTCTTCCAGACTTTCTGGTAAAGGTGGCAAATGGCTAAAATTATTGTTAGCCAAAGACAGCACCGTTAGACTAGATGGCAGTAATGGTAAGCTGTCAAAAGTGCCGTCGTCGGCATCTAGTAAGACAAGGCCATCTGGTAATGGTTCGAGAACGGAAAGTGACAGGTTTTGGCAGTATAATTGATTCAATCCCGACGGCAATCCTGCGAGAGAAGCCAGAGGATTATCTCCAATGTACAACGCATTCAAGTTGGATGGGAGCACAGGAATAGCCGTGAGATCACATCCGCGCAAAGAGCAATCGTTTAACAATGGACCAAAAGTTGGAACAACAATGGATGGGCAATAATCGGCGTGGAAAGTTAAAAGACCCAAGGGCAGCGCTGGAAAAGTCGTAATTGGATTGTTATTAATGTATAGTGCTGTCAGCGTTGAAGGAAGTGCGGGCAAAGAAGTAATACTATTATTGGAACAACTTAGCCCCATTAAAGGAGCAAGAAGGGATGGTAGCCCGGTGAGTGTATTATTATTGCAAGTGAGGAATTTAAGGCTGTCGAAATATTGAATTCCCTCCAAATCAGAAATGAATGCAAACGATACATCTACGTCAACTTCAAGTGTAATGTTGCTGCAAGTAGTGTCCATATCTGAACCTGACATACACATAGGGTATAGCGATTGTAGAAAACTGACAAAATTCGGATCGGGAATAGTTACAAATTGTGCACGGCTTATACCCGTGATCAAAAGCAAACCTGCGAGTAGTGGAAGGGATGATTTTATAAAACTTCTGCTTGAATTATCCATTTGACAGATGCAATGTAGTCAAAATTTTCAAAATACGTGTCAGACAGCCAATTAGACGTATCTAAGCCTGAAAGGGTTGAGAAGAAATCTCTTGGTAGGTGCTGCGAATGCCGTCTTCGAGTGAAATTTGGTGTTTCCAACCGACGGCCTGAATCCGCGAAACATCCATCAACTTCCGGGGCGTACCGTCCGGCTTGGTTTTGTCAAATTCTAATTCCCCCGTGAAACCAACTATTTTCCCAATCAAAATCGCAAGATCCTTTATCGAAATCTCGACACCCGATCCAACATTGACAAACAATTTTTCATTGTAATTCAACATCAAAAACACCGAGGCCTCTGCACAGTCGTCGACGTGTAAAAATTCGCGCAGCGGCGTTCCACTGCCCCAGATTTCAACCGATTTTAATCCCTGTATTTTAGCCGTGTGGAATTTCCGGATCAGCGCCGGCAAAACGTGCGACGTCTCTAAATCGTAATTGTCGTTTGGTCCGTACAAATTCGTTGGCATTGCCGAAATAAAATTGCATCCGTACTGATCGCGATAGGCCTCGCAAAGTTTAATGCCCGCGATCTTTGCAATGGCGTAGGGTTCGTTCGTCGGCTCAAGTAATCCGGTTAGTAATGACTCTTCCTTCAAGGGTTGGGGTGCAAGTTTTGGATAGATACAAGAAGAACCGAGGAACAACAACTTGGTGACTTTGTTCCGATGCGATGCGTCAATTACATTCGCAGCAATCATCAGGTTGTCGAACAAAAATTCCGCCCGATAGGTGTTGTTGGCCATAATGCCACCGACTTTTGCAGCCGAAAGAAATACGTATTCGGGTTTTTCTTTCTGAAAAAAATCGTTCACGGCCGACTGATTTCTTAGGTCAAGTTCTTTTGAAGAGCGCAGGATTAAATGTTTGTAGCCTTTTGCTTCGAGGTTCCGAACAATGGCCGAACCTACCATTCCGGTGTGACCTGCGATGTATATTTTGGAGTCTTTTTTCACTTAAGTTGCCGTATTAATTTGCTTTCGACCAAAGACTTCATTTGAGATATTGCAACCCTGTTAAGTTGAATGAGTCGATCTTTCTGAGGCAACTCCTCCTGAATCAATAATGCATTGATACTTTCAAGGTTACTGAGTACAACAAGTTGTACGAGACTAGCCTGATCTCTAATATTGCCTTTGTTTTCCTCGTTTCCTTCCCGCCATTGCTTTGCAGTTTGCCCAAACAATGCGACGTTAAGAACATCCGCTTCATTCGCATACAAAAAAGCGGCTTGATTTTTTGTGACTTCTTTAGGAACTAACTTCTCGCGAATGGCATCCGTGTGGATACGATAATTTATTTTCGAAAGCGTCCTTTGTAAATTCCACTCGAGTTGCTGTCGATTATTCTCGTCGGATTTTAGCCTCTGGAATTCTCGAACCAAATAAATTTTGAATTCGGCACTTATCCACATACCAAATTCAAAAGCGATGTCTGGATGGGCGTAGGTACCTCCATATCTACCTGCTGTGGCCCGGATGCCGATGGCATTCGTTTTTTCAACCCACTCGAGCACGCTTATTTTGTAGTTGTTGAGTCCAGCTGAACTTTTAATTATGGCGAATTCGCCATAATTAAAATCTGGGTTATTAACAGACTCCCATATTCCAATATATTCTACTGTATTTCTGTTTCTTAGCCAATCAGACACAAAAAAGTCACCGTCTTTCGCCTTGAGCATATCGGTTAACGAAATGAATTCGCGGCCAGATTCATCAATTAAAGAAATCCGTTTGTCCAAAACGGTTATGAATTTGCGTTTAGACATAACTCAAGATACGGAGATATTCTGTTTCACCTAGCCAACTTCACGATTAGACTACTCGTTATAATTGTAAATCTTATGTCCACCCTCCAGAAGATACTTGTCTCGCTTGAAAAGTTTCAGATCCGCCTCGACCATTTCTTTTACCAGTTGATCGAAGGTATAGCTGTGTTTCCAGCCCAGCTTCTTTCTTGCCTTGGATGGATCTCCGAGAAGAAAATCAACTTCGGTCGGGCGAAAGTATTTTTCATCGACTTCGACCAAGACTTTGCCGGATTTGACATCCAACCCCTTCTCTTTCGTGCCCTTTCCTTTCCATTCGATTCTTATTCCGGCGTAACGGAACGAACTGGTGATGAATTCTCTGACGGAATGGGCCTCTCCGGTCGCCAAAACAAAATCATCCGCCTTTTTCTGTTGAAGCATCCTCCACATCCCCTCCACGTAGTCCTTTGCGTGACCCCAGTCCCGACGGGCGTCCAAATTTCCGACGAATAGCTTTTTCTGAATTCCCAACTTGATTTTGGCCACGGCTCGGGTAATTTTTCTCGTGACGAACGTTTCGCCGCGCATTGGACTTTCGTGATTGAAGAGAATTCCGTTGCAAGCGAAAATCCCATACGCCTCCCGATAGTTTTTGACAATCCAGAAGGAGTACAGTTTGGCTACGCCGTATGGGCTTCGAGGATAAAAAGCAGTTGTTTCGCTTTGCGGCGATTCCACAACTTTTCCATACAGTTCAGACGTAGAGGCCTGGTAAAATTTCACTTTTTTCTCGAGACCGAGAATGCGAATGGCTTCCAGAAGCCGCAATGTTCCCAGACCGTCCGCATTGGCAGTGTATTCTGGAGTGTCGAACGAAACGTGAACGTGTGACATTGCCGCGAGATTGTAAATTTCGTCGGGTTTCGTTTCCTGAACAATGCGAATAAGGTTTGTAGCATCCGTGAGGTCGCCGTAATGAAGAAAAAAATTGACGTTTTTTTCGTGTTTGTCGACGTAGAGATGATCGATGCGATCGGTATTGAACAAGGAGGTGCGCCGTTTGATGCCGTGAACAACGTATCCCTTTTTCAGTAAGAGTTCTGCCAGGTAGGCGCCGTCTTGTCCGGTGATTCCGGTAATCAATGCTATTTTCTTTCCCATTTATGAAATTTTCATTCCTTTTGGTCGCGCGATGAAATACGGATTGTACAAACTGGCCTTATTGTATCGCAGGGGTTTAAAGTTAATAAAATCGACTACTTCTCCGCCAATGGATTCGTAGATGGCCTGGCCCGCTGCGATGTCCCATTCCATTGTCGGTGCAAAGCGCGGATAAAACTGCACGTTGTTTTGCACAAGGTCGAAAAATTTCAGGGCGCTTCCTTTTTTGATCACGTTCAGGTTTCCGTAAACCTTTTCAATACCGGCAACCACACCGAGAACTTTTGGCGAAAAATGCGAGCGTGAATAAACCAGACCGATTTGTTCTGTTGGCTGTAGACCCAAACGGAATTGCTCGTTCAGATAATCCGTTTCGCCGTAATTGATATGATACGCTCCCATACCGGGACCGCCAAAAATGATGGTCTTGTCAATGGGATTGGCGATCAGTCCGAACTTTGGTTTTCCCTGTGCAACCAGAGCAATGCAAATACAGAATTCTTCGTTCCGGTTGACAAATTCGCTTGTACCGTCGAGAGGATCTACCAACCAAAGCCGCCGATAGTGTTTGCGGTCGTCAAACGAAGGAATCTCATCCTCCTCTGAAATAATAGGAAGATCAGTCGGCAACAGAAAATCGCGCAATATCTGCGATGAGGCTCTGTCTGCCAATGTCACAGGGGATTGATCGGGTTTAATCTCTACCTTGAACGCCGTGTTGTAGATGCGCATAATTTCGTCCGAAGCCGTGTAAACCGCTTTCAGAACAACGTTCATCCATTTTTCACTGATGACTGGCCTCATATTTATTCAGTTCCGTGTAAAGTGAACTCGCGCCAATCCGGAATGTTTCGGGGACGAGCCAGTCATTGCCTAGTTCCGTCGATACAATGCCGGCAATCTCGACAGCCTGTCCATAGGTTTTGATGCCACCGGAAGCTTTTAGCCCAAGGCGTTTTCCCGTTTTTTCGAAGTGCTTCCGCACCACCGAACAAAGAATGTGAAATGCTTCGGTCGTAAAACCTCTTTTCGTCTTGCCCGTGGATGTCTTGATGAAATCTGCTCCTGAATTTGCCACAATTTCTGCTGCACGTTCGATTTGTCCGGCACTCAACTCGCCGGTTTCAAGAATAACTTTAAGCACTTTTGATGGTACAGCTAGTCGGACAACGGTGATACAATCTCCATAGGCCTTCCAGTTTTCACTTTGGGCCAAACTGGGTTGTACAACCAACTCCACCTCGTCGATGAATGCTACATTGCGCGTGAATTCCTCCATCTCTTTTTTGTTGCCTTTACCACTTGGGAAACCGGGATAGACAGCGGATACTCGTATTTCAGGAATCAATTTTTTTTTGAGCAATTCTGCGAAACGTGAATAGGTACAAACCGTCGCAACCTTGGTACCGGCAATTCCGCCGTTTGCACTTTCGGCCAAGGCCTTTATGGTCTCTGCAGACTCGTCACCATTCAGCGAGGTAAGATCAAGGGATCGTACAATGGTATTGAGCAGGGATGCCGGCATAAAAAGTCCAGACGATCACTTGGCGTGATGTCTGGACGAAGATAAGATAATTTGAGACGGCCTCGGCCTACTCGATGCTGACGGTAATGCCCATTTCAAACCGGCATTTCACTTTTCTGCCCTGTTGTTCGCCGGGGTTCCAGTCTGGCATATTGCGCGTGATTCGCAGCGCCTCTTTGTCGAGCTCGTCACAAACGCCCCGCAGCAAGGAAACATCCGAAATGGATCCGTCCTTATTCACCACAAAAGTGACGTACACTCTGCCTTCGCATCCCAATTCAACGGCGGCGTCTGAAATGACAAAATGCTCCTGGATGTAACGAACACGTTCCACTTCACCGCCTTTGAATTTCGGTTCGATATCGGGAACCAAAACGAGTGGTTCTGGTTCTGGTGTAAATGAGGGCGGATCGACTGGGATTTCCTCAATTTCCTCAGGCACAATGAACTCAAAGGGGTCAATTTCCACGTTGTTTTCTACTACAATAATCTGTTCCAGAACCGGCGGCGGCGGAGTTACTTCCACCTCTTCCGGAATTTCCTGTTCTTCCGGAATTTCATACACCAACTCCTCCATCAGGCGGTTGCTGTGGTTGACGTTGGCGATCGTTGGGTCCGTTACTGTGGACCAGGTGAAAGCCATAAGCACAGCCGAGGAGCAAATGAGCAAACCCACGAGGAAGAACGCACTGCGCTTTTTTTCCAGATCTGCGTTTTTTGATTTTTTAGTTTCCATAGTCTATCTATTTTTTGCGATTAGACTTAAGCGATGCAATTTTCATTCCAAAGTAGAAAAAAAAGCCCGCAAGGGATCATCCGTGGCGGGCCAATTCACTCAATTTTATATCAGTCTAATCAGTCTATTCTGAAGTTGATCGGCAAGGTAAATCGACACTTCACTTTTTTACCAGCCTGTTCGCCTGGAATCCAGGTGGGCATTTTCTTTACCACTTTAACGGCTTCTTTGTCCAGTCCTTCCGAAACACCCCGCTGAACAGTAATGTCTTCGATGAGGCCCGAGCGGCCCACAACGAATTGAACATATACAATTCCTTGCTCCCGCATTTCAATGGCGTCGATCGGATAAACAACATTTGCCTGAATAAACTCCATCATCGCTACTTCTCCGCCTGGAAAAGACGGCTCGGTTTCTGCAAAATCGAGAATGGGTTCGTCCTCAATGGTCGTATCCGGTTCTTCGATATCACATTCCGGACAATCGTCAAAGATGACCACCGTGGTGTCGATGATCTCGTCGTCGTCCACTACTTTGATGTCGTCTTGCGGAATAAATACCTTTCGGGCTTCGGATTTTTCCACCGGTGGTTCGGGCTTGTCAATGGGTTCATATAGGGTATCTAATTCAAGGGAATTCCACCCGGATAACGAAGCCACTGTGGCATCCGTAACGGTTGAGTAGCTAAAGGCCATCAGAACAGCCGAGCCGCAGATCAACAATCCGATGCTGAAAAACGCACCGCGCTTCCTTTCGAGATTCGCGGTTTTTGATTTTTTGATTTCCATAATAATTCTATTTTTTGCGATTAGTATGTACGATCTGATACAACTATTGGGCCAAACGGTTCAATGCAACTGGAGCCCCAGACTAGTCGTGGCTTGTAGAACGATGAAATCGGGCAAAAAAAAGACCGTCCTGACAGTATCGTCAGGACGGTTTGAAAAACATTGGAAAGAAAGACTTACTTGTCCTTGTTTTCTTTTACCTCTTCAAAATCGACATCCTCGGCACTCGAATTGCCAGAAGAAGAGCCTCCGGAATTCTCAGCGCCGTTTTCGGTTTGGGCCCCGTTCGACTGGCCTTGCTGCTGTTGCTGAGCGTACATATCCTGCGAAGCGGCCTGGAATACTGAATTGAGATTCGCCATAGACGAATCAATTTTCCCGAAGTCGCGCGACTGATGGGCAGACTTCAGTTCGGTAAGCGCTGCATCGATGGCAGAGCGTTTGTCGGCGGGAATTTTATCGCCGTATTCTGTCAATTGTCGTTCTGTTTGAAAGACGAGTGCGTCGGCCTGATTCAGTTTATCGGCCTCTTCCTTTTTCTTCTTGTCCGTTTCGGAATTTGCCTGTGCTTCGGATTTCATCCGCGCTATTTCCTGCTCCGACAGTCCGGAACTGGCTTCAATTCGAATGGATTGTTCTTTACCGGTGGTTTTGTTCTTCGCAGAAATGCTCATAATCCCGTTGGCGTCGATATCGAATGTCACTTCGATTTGAGGTTCACCCCGACGGGAGGCCGGAATGTCTGTGAGTTGAAAACGTCCGAGTGTCTTGTTGTCGGTCGCCATCGATCTCTCGCCTTGTAAAACGTGAATGTCTACCGCGTTCTGATTGTCTGCAGCGGTCGAAAACACCTCTGATTTTTTAGTCGGAATGGTTGTATTCGACTCGATGAGTTTCGTGAAGACACCGCCCATTGTCTCGATTCCAAGCGACAGTGGTGTCACGTCGAGCAGCAGCACATCCTTCACCTCGCCGGTCAAAACACCTCCCTGAATTGCGGCACCAATGGCCACGACTTCATCAGGATTAACCCCTTTCGACGGCTCTTTTCCGAAGAATTTTTTTACGGCTTCCTGAATGGCCGGAATTCGTGTTGAGCCCCCAACGAGAATCACTTCGTCGATGTCTTTTGCTGAAAGTTTTGCGGCACTGAGCGCTGATCTGCAAGGATCGATCGTTCGTTGAATCAGATCCTGAATCAATTGTTCGAACACGGCGCGCGACAGTGTTTTTACAAGGTGTTTCGGTATTCCGTTCACCGGCATAATGTAGGGCAGGTTAATTTCGGAAGACGTGGTTGAAGACAATTCGATTTTTGCCTTTTCGGCCGCTTCTTTCAAACGCTGCAATGCCATTGGATCCTTTCGGAGATCAAGGCCTTCCGCTTTTTCAAATTCATCTGCCAGCCAGTTGATGATCTTGTCGTCTACGTCGTCGCCGCCCAGGTGCGTGTCGCCGTCTGTAGACAAGACTTCAAAAACACCGTCGCCGAGTTCAAGCACCGAAACGTCGTGCGTTCCGCCACCGAAGTCGAACACCACAATTTTCTGATCCTTCGATTTTTTGTCAAGTCCGTAGGCAAGCGCGGCAGCGGTCGGTTCATTGATGATGCGTTTAACCGTTAAACCCGCGATTTCGCCCGCTTCTTTTGTCGCCTGGCGTTGCGAGTCGTCAAAATAGGCCGGAACGGTAATTACCGCTTCGGTTACTTTTTGTCCAAGGTAATCTTCGGCCGTTTTCTTCATTTTCTGAAGAATCATTGCCGAAATTTCTTGTGGCGTGTAGAGCTTGTCGTCAATTTTGACGCGGGGTGTGTTGTTGTCACCCTTCACGACATCGTACGGTACTCGTCCGAGTTCATTTTTTATCTTGTCGAAACTGGCACCCATAAACCGTTTGATGGAGTATACGGTCCGCGTCGGGTTGGTAATGGCTTGCCGTTTTGCAGGATCGCCGACTTTCCGTTCTCCGCCATCAATAAATGCTACGACAGACGGTGTTGTTCTCTTTCCTTCAGAGTTATTTATAACGACTGGTTCGTTGCCTTCCATCACCGACACGCAGCTGTTGGTCGTTCCCAAGTCAATTCCTATGATCTTTCCCATAAAATAATGTTATTGAAATACGTAATTGACGACTGTTTCTCAAGCATTGTACCAAGAGAATTCCGCTGACATTTCAGTCAGAATTTATGCCAAAATCAAGGTGATTCCAGAGGTTCTGTGACAGAACGTCACAAATCCTGTCAGAGCTTGAATTCAGAAGGCTAGGGTCTTATTTGAGGATTGTAACGTGACCCCGGTGTTTATGCCGTTTGTCGGACATCGTTTCTTTGAACTCAATCTGCCAGATGTAGGTGCCGTCCTCGACAAGTCCACGATGACCATAACTGCCATCCCATCCGAAGGTTGCGTTGTAGGATTCGAAAACAACTTCTCCCCAGCGGTTAAACATCGTAAGGTGATAATCGTAGGGATCAAATCCACTGGTGAAGACCGGTTTAAACGACTCGTTCACGCCATTTCCATCCGGCGTAAACACGTTTGGAACATAAAATAGAATGATGTCTTCAATTTGAATGAGCACCGAAATAGAATCCTTACAAACACCTCCGTTGGCATAGGCCCACAGGGTTACCAGGTAATCGTGCGGTACATCGGGATAGGTGTGGTCAGGGTTTTCAACGGTTGAATACGGAGATCCATCATCGAAATCCCATTCGTAATTGTCTGCGTCGATCGACGTATTGGTGAAAATTATTTTTGTGTTTTCAATGTCAGTAACCGTCGGGGTTGCATTGAAATGGGCAACAGGTGCCGGAGTCACAACGATGTAATCGAGATACGTAACAGAGGCCGTACACCTGTCTGCCGAAACAACCGTGAGAGAAACATCAAACGTTCCATCCTGAAAAATATGGCTGACAGTTCCGCATCCGGTGGAAACACCACCGTCTCCAAAGGTCCAGTTGCAACCGCTGCTCGACGGAGTTGTTAGATTGTAAAAATCGATCGAAACAGGCGCACAGCCATTCACCGGACTGCTGTTAAATGAAACCGATGGAGTAGGGTTCACTGTAACGTCGAAGGTTATCGGCAAACTGACACAGCCTGCGGCCGATGTTGCAGTCACTGAAATCGTAACGGTTATGGAAGCCCCCGTTGCGTTGATCGCGCTAAAACTTCCGATGTTTCCGCTACCCGACAAACCGAAACCAATGTCAGTACCACTAGTGTTTGTCCACGTGAAAACCGAGCCCGGTACATCGGAGCTGAAATTTGGAATGTTGCCGGCTGTGTTGTCGCAGATCGAGAAAGGAAGAACCGGTGTAATTACCGGAACAGGCAAGGAAGTTTTTGTTGCAGTACCGGGGATGGTATTTGTGCAGCCGTTGGCATCCGTAATGGTTACACCGGCGTACACACCCTCTACAGCTGGAACCAAATGCGGCGTTACAGCTACACCCGCTGCGCTGACCGGTGCACCATCGAGCGTATAGTCAATGGTCCACGGAGAAGTTCCTGCAGTAATATCGAACTGGATCGGGCCGAAAGGCAGACCGTCGCAGACTTGTTCGTCACCCGTGATCGTAGCTGACGGAAGTGCATTGATGAGGATTATTGCGTCGTACGTTACGACGCCACAGCCTGGACTAGTCACCGTGTTCGTAACCGTGTAAGTTCCCGGTGTTGAAAGGCCGAGATCAACATCTCCGGTAAGGGGATTGATGACAAGTCCTGCGGGTGTGAACGTGAAAACTCCGCAAATTCCATCCGCTACCACATCTTCATCGGTGTCGTAATCCGGAGACGGATCCGTACCATTGGCGCAGTACGGGCCGTTGTATTCAAAATCTGCCGCTTCAAGTGAATTGATGTCTTTCACCACCGTGCTTGACAGCGTACCGACGCAACCGTTGGCATCGGTGATTGAAGTAAAGATGTATGTTCCCTCAACAGCAGGTAAGTTATACGGCGAAGCGCCGACCGGACTTTCCGTCAAAGGTGTTCCGTCAAATGTATAATCCACGCTCCAAGGGGCCGTGCCGGCCGTCATCACAAAAACGATATCGGCGAACACTCCACCACCGCAAATGCTTTCATCAGCACTCATCGTTGCAGCAGGCACCGGGTTAACCGTCACATTGAAGTTGAATACGGCCGGCGTGCATCCTGGGGCATTCACGGTGTTTGTAACAACATAAGTTCCCGGTGTACTGGCACTGAGATCAATCGCGCCGGTTGACGCGTTGATAACAAGCCCAGCGGTACTGCTGAAGGTGCCAGCGGTTCCATCAGCAATCATATCGCCATCGGTGTCAAAATCCGGTAGGGGATCAGGGTCGTTCGCACAGAATACTGAAGGTACGTATTCAAAATCCGCTGTAGGAGGTGTGACAATTTCAATGGTGACCGTGGAATCACTTCCGCCACAGCCGGTAATGGTGTAAGTCACATCATAGGTTCCTGGAGTAGATGTAGAGGGAGTAATTACTCCTGTTCCTGCGCTGATGGTAAGGCCGGCAGGGCTAAAGGTAAATGTTCCACCAGCAGTCCCTGTGATTGTTGGTGCTACTGGTCCGGCAGAAGTACAAAGTGTATCGTTCGGATAACCGAAACCGGCACTTCCTCCACCACCGCCACCCCCGGCGAAAAGCTGAACATTGTCAAAAGCCATCCAGGCTCCGCTACCTGCACCACTAAGGCAATTCGCTTCCCATTCAATGTTGTGCGAAGTGGAAGTGGCGACAAATGTGACGCAGGCGTCTTTCCAAAGTGGATCAACAGCCAGAATATTGCCAGAAGTCAAAGTACCTACGCCACTTATGTTAACGCGCATTTCTCCTGTGCTGGTGTAACAGGACGCTGTGTAACAAGGTCCAAAATTTCCTTCTTCCCAGGTAACCGTATAGGTGTTTCCTATCACGAAACCAGCAACAGTTTGACGCTGTTTTTCGGTATATGTTGAAGTCGTGTTTTCGTAAAGAAGTTGAAAGGTGCCACCTTCAGAAGAAACTGTTGCTCCTACTGCAGTATAAGTGAGCGCAGGAGCGAGAACGCTTGGTATGTTCACCATATCAGGCGAACCTCCGGTCATCGTCCACGAAGGCGCTACTGTTCCATAATTTTCAGGACCAGCAAAGCCACCATTCACAAATGCCTGGGCGAACAATGCGTTGCCGATGGCAAGATTCAAAATGACGGTTAGGATCGCAGCGTAGATATTCTTCATTTTTCACGTGCATTAATGGACGCATAAAGATGACGATAATTTTCCGGATACGGTTGTGTGGAAAGTCGCATTGCATATTTTTTGGAACGATCGTTAAAATGTTAACAATCTGAGGTTTTATAAAATGTTGATAATTCGGGATATTTTGAAAAAACGGACGCCCTCAAATCAGTCTATATTTGCCGACTTTCAATTCAAAGAAAAAGCCCCCAGTCTATGCGTTTTATCATCAGCAGTACAACCTTGTTAAAGAGTCTCCAGAGCATTGGAGGCGTCATCTTATCAAATAACTCGATGTCTATTCTGGACAATTTTTTGTTTGAATTGAAGGGTGACGAGCTTACCATTTCGGCATCGGATATTGAGAACACGATGAGCATTCGGGTGATTGCGGATGAGGCCAAAGCAGATGGGCAGATTGCGATTCCGGCGCGTTTGCTGATGGAGTCACTCAAGAATTTTTCTGACCAACCGCTTTCTTTTCAGGTGGAGCACAAAACGCTGGGTATTGAAATTTCTTCGGACTATGGCAAGTATAAACTTGTTGGTCACAACGCGGATGATTTTCCGAAACCATCGAAAATTGAAACGCCTCCTGTGGCAGAAATCAACGGAGGTTTAATTTCCAGCGCGATTGACAAGACCCTTTTTGCCACAGGTACTGACGATTTGCGTCCGGTGATGAGTGGCGTCTACTGCCAGTTGAACAAAGAAGGCGTTACGTTTGTCGCTACCGATGCGCACAAACTGGTGAGATATCGCAGGTCGGACGGCAATTCCAACAAATCACTCGATTTTATTCTGCCAAAAAAGCCATTGAATCTCTTGCGCCAGAATTTGACCGGACCGGAAAACGTACTGGTGTCCAGTGACGCATCTGTTGTTAAGTTCAGTTTCAATCAGATTGAACTTACGTCCAGACTAATTGATGGCAAGTATCCGAACTACGAAGCAGTTATTCCGGTGGATAATCCAAACGTCCTGATCGTCGATCGGCTCTCTTTTTTGAATTCTATTCGCCGCGTTGCTATCTTTTCGAACAAGACTACACATCAGGTGAAACTGAAGGTGGCGGGCAGTGAGTTGAGTATTTCGGCCGAGGATCTCGATTTCTCGAATGAGGCGCGTGAAAGACTTACCTGCAATTACAATGGGGACGACATTGAAATAGGATTCAATTCCAAGTTCCTGATGGAAATGCTGCAACACATCGACACACCGGAAGTTGTGCTTGAAATGAGCGGTCCAAACCGAGCCGGAATTCTCTTGCCGAGCAACAACGTAAACGAGGCAGAAGACATCCTGATGCTGGTAATGCCGGTGATGGTTCGTTAAGGTTTCCCGAGGGCTAACCAATTTCTTCGGACTTGGGTACGATTGTTGTGGGTTTTAGACCGACCCAGGCAAATGAAACTGCGAATCTTTCTCTTTGCGATACCTCTTTTTGGATTGAACAGTTGTTTCATTGCCGAAGACTTCCTTCTGCCCGACCCTGAACCGGAGGAGGTTCCCTTGCAACAAAAGGCAGAGGAGGTTATTGTCCAATACATCCAGGCCGGTGCGCCAGGCAATACCTACAAAAGTTATTGGTTCACACCCGTGCGTGTCATCGAAACGCCAGAATCAATCCGCATTCGGGAAATCGATACTAAACTGGATCAGCGAACCGCAGATTCGACCCGACTTCGGTTCGAAAGGGATTCACTGGCCAGCCGGATTGCCAGATATAAACTCAATACCCGGCTGAAGACGATGCATTTGTTTACACTCACCGACGACAAAGGCCAAATCCACATTTGTCGGATAAATTTTTCGGTGGATGATACCCTGCAGGTGGTCGAAACAGATCCTGAAATTCTGCTGAGTATCTCGGATAGTTACGCCCAGATTTACGATTACTTTGAAACGGAAGCGACACTTCTTTATGCCGAAACATACGGACAGAGCCAGCAATTGAGCCACGAGTTTTATGCTTTTTTCAAACAACATCTCGAACAACTGACAACGTGCAACGAGCGTTCGGAATTTCTTGGTCACGCGCTCAAACTTTGCCGGATGGCGAAGGTCCAGAATCAGTTCGACCAACAAAAATTTCTGGAATATCTCGTGGCAGATTACATCCTTGAAAAAAGGCAGGACATTGAAAATTACATTGGTATGAATTTTACGAAGCTGTATGAGGAAGAAGATACTGAAAACAGTGTTGGTGACGGGTATTACTTTTTTCATAAATTTAGTGGTTCGTTTCAGGGAATTTCCGATACGCACGCGGTGATGATTCAGTTCAGCCCCTGGTACGAAATCGACGGGATTTATCAGTTGGAACCGCCTTATGATAACTATTTTAATTGAATTGAGCCTATGAAGATTTTGATCTCCCTTGTCGCGTTTTTACTGATGATTCCAGAATCTGATTTTTCAACTCCGTTGCAGGATATCGATTCATCGGCAGATGAGAAAAAGGTAATGAAGGCAGTGGTGGACTGGGCCGACTCTGTGTTTTACGAACATAGGGAATACAAGTTCGAACATTTCAAGGCGATGTACACCGATGAGTATTTTATTCACGTGATGCGGGCTAATATGTACAAAAAGCGCCTCGATGATCTCGAAAAAAAGAAGGCGATGGGCCAGTACACCAAAACAGAAGATGAGTACAAAAAGGAACTTTCGGACTTAAAGCTTGCTTACGACAAGGCACAAAATGAAGCGGACAATTTTCCTCAGCGTGCAACGTACTACTACGTCCACTTCTGGACCAATATCGCCACCAATGACGGCGTGACGGTTTATTACGAACACATAATGAAAGTAGACAACGACTACCACGTGATTGAAGCCGTGGAGAACAGCTCTATTGGAAAAAAGAGTTCTTCAACGAAAATTCTGTACAAAAAGGACATTAAGGGTCATTATTGACAATGACCGGAATTGTGTAATTTTGTTTACTCAAAAAAGCAAGGTTTATGAATCTGGAACAAGAGTTGGCACAAGCGCGAAAGGAATCGAATTACGATTTCAAGACAGATATATTTTCGGACTCTATTCTTCAAAAGGGTCCACTCTCTCACCCAAAAGTGGGCGACAAGGCACCGGATTTTGTTTTGCCCAATGAGAAGGGAGACATCGTCAGTTTGCAGGAATTGCTAAAATCGGGTCCGGTGATTCTGAGTTTTTTCAAAGGAAATTTTTGCGGATTCTGTGATCTGGAACTAAAAGCCCTGCAGCGGTCCTTGCCGCAGTTCGAAAAGTACGGGGCAATCCTGCTGGGTATTTCTCCCCACACGGTGTCGGTGTCGTTCGAATTGAAAACACAGAAAAGTCTAACCTATACTATTCTGAGCGATTCGGGTAACGAGATCGCCGAAAAATATGGTCTTCGCTTCAAACTGCAACCGATGCTGCTGACGGCCTTCGCGAGTTTTGGAATGAGCGACCTGACGCCAATGTTCGGAGACACTGGCGAAAACACCAACACAATGCCGATACCTGGAACCTTTGTGATTGACGTCACCGGAAAAATTGTTTATGCATTCGTCGATGTGGACCACAGCAAACGAGCCGAACCTTCGGATATCATTGCGTGTCTGATGTCTATCAACTGATTTTCCGCCAACAGGAAGTCGTGGACACCGACCAACGAATCAAATTGCTGGAACAAGAACTGAGTTCAGCCCGCGAACAAATTTCCTTATTGAATTCGGAATTGTTACAGGCCAACGAGGGCTGGTCAGGTCATTGGGAACTGAATCTGCGCGAAAATCTTACCACCTGGGACCTTGGATTTTACCGTATGCTCGGCGTTGAGGAATCTACCCAACCGGATATGCGAATATTCCGGGACAAGCTGGAGTCGGTGTGCATCGATAAGCTCAATGGAGCAATCAATAAAACCCTCGTCAATAAAAGTGACTATTCTTTTGAACACTACCTGAAAGATGGCAAAGGCGGACATTTGATAGCGCGGACCGATTTGAAACCAATTCTCAATGAAGCCGGAGACATCATCCGGCTTGTTGGAAAACTGACCGACATCACCAACATCAAAAATGCTTCGAGGGAAATTGAGAAACTTTCGCTCATCGCAGCCCACACCTCCAATGCGGTCGCAACGCTTGACGGTTCGGGAAATGTTGACTGGATCAACAGCGCGTTTACCGTAATGACAGGCTATCGTCCGGAGGAAATCAAATCGCGGCCGATCCGCATTCTTATTCCCGAAAGCAATAAAAGTGTGTATACCCCGGAGTGGCTTCGCGAAAAGTTTACACGGGACAACGAATACACACACGAAGAGGTGATCGTTACCAAGCGGGGCAAAAAACTTTGGGTGGTGGTGAACATCAGTCCAGTGCTTGATTATTCCCTGAACCCTGTGGGTTATATTGTCATTGTTACCGATATCACGGAATTAAAGCAAACGCAGCAGGAACTCTCCAATAAGAATCGTGAAGTAACAGACAGCATCAACTATGCGCGGCGCATCCAGGAAGCCATTCTTCCATCGGAACGTCTGATGAGCGATGCACTAAAGGACAGTTTTGTTCTGTATTTACCAAAGGATATTATTGCAGGGGATTTTTACTGGCTCGAAAGAGTGGCGGGCTGGGTGTTGTTTGCGGCCGCTGATTGCACGGGCCACGGGGTGCCCGGTGCGATGGTGAGTGTCCTCTGCCACGGAGCGGTCCACCGCAGCGTTAGTGAGTTTGGGTTGGTTGATCCGGGGGCTATCCTCAACAAGACCAGAGAACTTGTTCTGGAAACGTTTGAGAAAAGTGATTTGGTAGTGCACGATGGAATGGACATTTCATTTTGTGCCTGGAACGAGACGACAAAGGAACTCCTTTTTGCAGGTGCAAACAACGGTCTGTTTCACGTTCGTCAAGGTGCGCTGACCGACTACAAAGGAAGTAAACAACCAATTGGACGTTTTGCGAATGCAACTGAATTTGTCTCGTCTCGGGTAGAAATTGTCTCCGGGGATATGATTTTCATTTATACCGATGGTTATGGCGATCAGTTTGGCGGGCCGACCAAACGAAGTAAGAAATTTATGAAGCAACGGGTAATGGAACTTTTCGCGAAGGTATCTTCGCTCAATGTTAGACAACAGCGCGAGGAATTGTTAAAGGCACATCTCGACTGGAAAGGAACAGAGGCTCAGGTCGACGATATTTGCATAATAGGATTCCGGATACCTTGATTCGAATTACAAATCAATTTCCAGTGCGCCTTCCGTTTTTAAGTCGTGCAGGCTTTCTTCGTCGAGATTATTAGCCAGAAATCCTCTCAGTTCGTATCCAACATCCGAACCGATAATAACCCGCGTTTTGGCCTCTTTCCAAAGACTTACCAGTTCGTCTGGCACAAAATTTACCTTGTGTAGATATGCGAAATCGGCCAGAGGCAGTGCGTTTGGGCTATCCGGCTCAAAGTCAGAGTCCGAATAAAAAGCCAAAGAAAACCCGCCGATTTGTAATGGAATATTTTGTGATTCCGGATGTAGGATTTCATCCGGAACACTTGTCGTTCCGCAGAAAAACCGGTTGTTCATCACGACATATTTTTGCTGTTTGGCATCGTTGAGAAATTCAGGATTTGAGATCGTGGTCAGCCGGGTTCCGGAAAAAACATCGATGACGTCATTTTTTCCGGCGTTGTAGATGACCATCTTCGACTGATCCGCCACTATACGACTTTGATATACTTGAAGGACACTCAGTATTACCAGCCCTGCGAGACTGGTCCGCAGCATCCATTTTTTGCGAACGGCGAATCCCGTGATCGCCAAAAAGAGGATGCAATTCAAGAGCCATAACTCGCCAAGGTCCAGTGCAAATCCATCCGAAACAGCTCCGGGGATCGAATCTATTTTCCGGATGGTCCAGTTCATCACCGAAAGAACCAGGTCGAGAAACCAGGCCAAAAAATCCCCGACAAACGGTACGGATGCAAACGCGAGAAAAGCAAGACCGATGGCCAGAACGACAAAACTCAGCGGAATGACGATCAGGTTGGCTACAAGAAAATAATTCGGGAATTGATGAAAATAGAATAAAATCGCGGGCAGAGTGGCAAGTTGTGCAGCCAGAGAGACCGACGTGATTTGCCAGATTTTGTCGGGTATCCAGCCACTAAAACTGAGTCGGGCGTAGAGCATTGGATGGATAAAAATAATACCCAGTACGGCGGCGTAGCTGAGTTGAAATCCGACATCGAAAATAACCAGTGGGTCGATGAGAATAAGAAGCAACGCAGATACAAGAACCGATTGATACAAAACCGTTTCGCGTTGAATCAATTTGCCGACGAGGATGAACGAGAACATCGTGGCAGCGCGATTGACCGGCGGGGAGAGGCCACTAATTGCGGCAAATATCCAAATGCACAACAAGACGAGAAGCGACTGAACGAACTTCCCCCTCGGCAGCCGAGTCAGGGGCTGTGTAAGAAAAACAAGAAGAACCATCAGGATGCCAACGTGCAGGCCGGAAACGGACAATACGTGAGTAACACCAGTATTCGCGAACGAATTTTGAATGTCTTCGCTCAGACCGTTTCTCGAACCGAGAATCAGTGCTTTTGCCACCTCACGGTTCTCTTCTTTCATTCCGGAACCGTCCAACCGGCTTTCAAAATAACGTCGAAATGACAACATCGAATTTTTGAAAAAGCCGGGATCGCTGCCAGTCTTTAGCCATTGATTTTCGCGGATGAAGGCACGGTGGTGAATCCCTTTCGTCCGCAGATAGTTTGCATAATCAAACTCGTGCGGATTGCCATAATTTCTCACCGTGTCAAAATCGCAGCGTACAACGATGACATCCCCATAAGCTAATGCCTTCGCCTCATCGGATTTTTCGAAATAAACCAATGCATCCCCCCGCACCGTTTTGTTATCGACCTGCAGAATTCGAACGCGGGCAGCGATGGTTTTTTCCTTTTCTTCCGGTAAGTAACTGATTTTTAAATAGATTATCGAGTTTTGGCCAAGCTGAGCGTAAAAATTATGTCTGTCGTTGGCCGGATTGCTTTGGAAAGCAAGGGTGGTCCCAAGCAGAGTAAAAACCAGTACAACGAAAGGCGTGAAAACCAATTCGCGTTTTCCGCCTGAATTTTTTGGTATAAACCAAAATCCGAAAAGTGCACAAACCAGACAGGCCGTTACCCACAAAGGACTAGAGAGACCTGTGTAATAGCCGATTGCTATTCCCGCGATGAGGCCAATGTTGATCAAAGCCATTGCCGGTATTCTGGCCATAGTCCGAGTGAATGGGTTGTTGACCGGAGAAGGATCAACTCCGCAAAGCTAACCAATGCTTTTCCCCTTTCCTTAATTTTCGTTTGAACATCGCTGATTTCAGAATCTTTTTTACCTTTATGGTCGCATTTTTCTAAACAAATAAAAATGGCACGGTTAAAATTGAGTTCGATTGTTGTGTTGGCGCTTTTCGGCTACATAAGTGCGTCTTGTGGCGGTGGTGATGACGATGAGTTGACGGAGATTCCGGTTGACGATAGTATTAGTCTCGAGGATGATTTTTTCGAATCGATGGACGAGGACTACCACTTGCCCTCTCCGCTTCAGGTAGCCAGTATTTTCAAAAAATCCGGTCTGGATTTTAACTCGGACGCACCAAGTAAAACCGAACTCGCTGGTGATTTCACCGATGAGTTGAAGCAAATGCTCAATTTCGGTGTATACTCCGCGGATATGGCCTACTGCGTTTTGAATGAGCAAGCCAATACAGGACGCAAGTACCTTACCGTAATTACGGATCTCGCTGGAAAAATCGGAATGGAAGCTGTTTTCGAAAACGAAGACCTTATGAAACGTTTTGATGCCAATATGGAAAACAAGGACTCCATCGAAATTCTGATGATTGACATCCACGAGCGCACCGAAAACTATATGGAAGAAAACGATATGCAGCATACCTCTGCTATCCATTTTGCCGGTGCCTGGACCGAAGGAATGTACCTTGGAGTGTACGATTACGAGCACAATCCCGGCAAAGAGGGAGTCGGAGCACAGCTTACCGAACAAATGGCAATTCTCGGAAATATCATCAAAGGGCTCAAAGATCCACGAAACAGTGGCACGGATCTTGGTTGGGTAATTTCAAGTCTCGAAAACATCGAAAGCACATTCAACGGATTCGCATCGGTAAATTCTTTTTATGAGGATGAAAGCGCCGATGAATTGGTTCTGAAGAACGAGGAGATAGACAAATTGGGGGTTCTGATAAAGGAACTGAGAACGAAAATGATTACAGCTTAAAACACAAACTATGAAAAGGACACTGACAGTTTTCGCGGTTTTTTCGGTTTGCGCAATTTTTGCGCAGTATGTAGCTGAAAACCTTACGGAATTCAAGGAAAATATTGCGGCACAAAAGGAAGAAGCCAAGGACGCACTGGACCCTTATCGTTTTGACGGTTCAAAGGTCACGTACTTCAATTACAAAACTTACAGGCAGACCAAAGAGGTTGAAATCTATCTTTTCAACGATACCGATTACCGCTTCTCTTTCAATGGAAAATCCCTGCCAAACGACATCACCGTCCAGATTTATGACAAGGATAAAACGATGGCCGATCGGGTGATGTTGAAAGAATTCAACGGGCTTCAAGGCAAGAACCTTGTCATCGAGTCTACTGAACTCAATAAGGCGTATGCCGCCAAGAAAAACGAAACAATCCGGTTGAAAAGGGTTTTTGTTGATTACGTGATTCCTGCCACACCAGGCGCGTCGAACAAAACACCGACGATGAAGGACAGAGGTGCGATAACACTGGTTATGGGTTACAAATAATCCAGACCTACGATTACCAAACCCTGTCAGCTTTCCGGCCGGCAGGGTTTTTTGTTTTATAAAACCCGCGGTTGTGCTGAAAAGCCTATTTTTGTGGACTAATTTTTTGCAATGATTGATGTTACACTTCCAGATGGTTCTATAAAGCAGGTTGCGGAGAACACAACCTCGCTGGAAGTTGCTATCGGTATTTCGGAGGGATTGGCCAGAAATGTACTCGCCGCGGAAGTCAACGGAGAGATCATTGATGCTTCGCGCCCATTGAAAGCAAGCTGCACTCTGAAGCTGCTCACGTGGAATGATGCCGGCGGTAAGATGACGATGTGGCACTCGTCTGCGCATTTGATGGCCGAAGCGATTGAATTTTTGTATCCCGGAACGAAACTCGCGATCGGACCGCCGATTGAAAATGGATTTTATTACGACATTGATTTGGGAAAACACCAGATATCCGATACAGACTTACCCGCCATCGAAAAAAAAATGTCCGAACTGGCTGCGACAAAAAGCGCCTTCATCCGCAAAGAAATTTCCAAGGCTGATGCGTTGAGGTACTTCACAGAAAAAGGCGATCAGTATAAGCTGGAACTTATCAAAGGGCTTAAAGACGGAGAAATTACTTTTTACACCCAGGGAAATTTTACGGATTTGTGCCGCGGACCTCATATTCCAAATACCGGTTTTATCAAAGCGGTCAAACTGATGTCCATTGCAGGTGCTTATTGGCGTGGCGACGAGAAACGTCAGCAGCTCACCCGTATTTACGGAATCACTTTTCCGAAACAAAAGGAGCTCACCGATTATCTGACGCTGATCGAAGAAGCGAAAAAGCGCGATCACCGAAAACTGGGCAAGGAGTTGGAACTATTCACTTTTTCGCAGAAGGTTGGAATGGGACTTCCACTTTGGCTGCCAAAAGGTGCAGCGTTGCGGGAACGGCTCGAGAATTTTCTCAAAAAGGCACAGGTTGCCGCAGGCTATCAGCAAGTAATTACCCCGCATATCGGGCACAAAGATTTGTATGTCACCTCCGGCCATTGGGAGAAATACGGACAAGATTCGTTCCGTCCGATATCGACTCCACACGAAGGCGAGGAATTCCTCTTAAAACCGATGAATTGCCCGCACCATTGTGAAATCTATAAGTCCAGTCCACGGAGTTACCGGGATCTTCCACTTCGTCTTGCAGAGTTTGGAACCGTCTATCGTTATGAACAAAGTGGTGAATTACACGGACTTACACGCGTAAGGGGGTTCACACAAGACGATGCCCATTTGTTCTGTACCCCGGATCAGGTAAAAGACGAGTTCAAAAAGGTCATCGACATTGTATTCTATGTCCTTAAGACGCTCAAATTTGACAATTACAGGGCGCAGATATCTCTTCGGGACAAGACTAACCGCGAAAAATACATTGGCTCCGACGAAAACTGGGAAAAAGCCGAACGCGCCATTATCGAAGCTTCTGCCGAAAAGGGCCTGACAACGTATACCGCTTACGGCGAGGCGGCCTTCTACGGTCCGAAACTTGACTTTATGGTCAAGGATGCCTTGGGTCGGGAGTGGCAGTTAGGAACCATCCAGGTCGACTACAACCTACCTGAAAGATTTGAATTAGAGTATGTTGGATCGGACAATGAGAAACATCGACCGGTTATGATCCACCGCGCGCCGTTTGGTTCGATGGAACGTTTCGTTGCTGTTTTAATAGAGCATTGTGCGGGAAATTTTCCGATGTGGCTTACTCCGGAGCAATTGGCGATTCTGCCGATCTCCGAAAAATTCAACGATTATGCCACGGAAGTTTTGAATTTCCTGAAAAATTACGACATTCGCGGGTTCATTGACTTACGGAATGAAAAGATTGGTAAAAAAATCCGCGACAATGAAGTGAACAAAGTTCCTTATATGCTGGTGGTGGGAGAAAAGGAGGAGGCCGGTAAAATGGTATCGGTTAGACAGCACGGAAAAGGGGATATCGGAACGATGAGCCTGCAGGAATTTAGCCGTTTTTTCACAGATGTGGTTGAAGCGGAATTAAAAATAAGTTGAATTATTTAGATTGAGCATATAGAATTCAGGGGTAGAAATAATAACACTTTTCGGAGAGGCTTCAGAAGAAGGGAAGAGCTTCACCGCATCAACGAAAAAATAATTGCCGCACAGGTACGTTTGGTGGGCGAGGCAGGTGCAGAAGTGGTAACCGTTGCCAGGGCGTTGCAAATGGCTCAGAAGGCAGAGCTTGATCTCGTTGAGATTTCGCCGAATGCCGATCCGCCGGTTTGCAAGATCGTCGATTACAAAAAGTTTCTCTTCGAACAAAAAAAGAAACAAAAGGAATTAAAGTCGAAACAAGCCAAGGTAGTCGTAAAGGAAATCCGGATGGGACCGAATACCGAGGACCACGATTTCAAGTTTAAGTTGAACCACGCCAAAGAATTTTTGAAGAGCGGCGCCAAAGTAAGAGCGTATGTTTTCTTTAAGGGCAGGTCGATTGTGTTCAAGGAACGTGGAGAGATTCTCCTCTTGAAATTTGCGACGGAACTAGAGGGTATAGGCACAGTAGAGCAGCTGCCAAAACTTGAAGGAAAGAAAATGTTTATGCTCATTAACCCGAAGAAAAAGTAAACCTGCCTGCCGGTCAGGCTGGGCGGAAAAAAAATTAAAACAAGAAGCGAAGAAGGTTATGCCAAAAATGAAGACAAAATCCAGTGCCAAGAAAAGGTTTAAGGTCACTGGCACAGGTAAGATTAAAAGAAAACACGCCTTCAAAAACCACATATTGACCAAAAAGTCGAAGAAGCGGAAGGAGCGGCTGGCGAAAAGCGGGCTCGTTCACAAAACAGATATGAAGAGCATTAAGGCACAATTGCTCGTATAAAGACATTCCGATTCGCTTTGGCGAAGGTGGAAGTTCAGGTTAATTGTTAAACCCGGCGTTCAGTACCTAAGATTCTCCCGGATATTCCGAGGAAACACTGACCGCCAAAAAATGAAGAAGTATGCCTAGATCAGTAAACTCCGTCGCCTCAAGGGCCAGGAGAAAAAAGGTTCTCAAACTTGCCAAAGGTTATTTCGGCCGCAGGAAAAATGTTTGGACCGTTGCGAAAAATTCGGTCGAAAAAGGATTGGTTCACGCCTATTCCGGCCGCAAACAAAAGAAAAGACTCTATCGTTCCATTTGGGTTCAACGCATCAACGCGGGTGTGCGACCTCTGGGTATGAGCTATTCGCGCTTTATGAATGCCGTCAAGGTAAAAGGCCTTCAGTTGAATCGCAAAGTGCTGGCAGACCTGGCGCTCAATCATCCGGATGCATTCAAAGCGGTTGTAGATCAGGTGAAAAAATGAGTGTGAAATCATCCTTGTGAAATGCCGGACCAACATCCGGCATTTTTTTTTGATAAATTTGACAGAGGTCTAAACGATTGGGTAACAATTTTCGATTCCACGCAGCGATGAGCAATGAACAGATAAGACAAAAAATGAAAAAGGCCCTGGTGGAACGCGAAATCGCGAATCGGAAGGCAGAGGCCAAAAAGGACGGGCTATTTTTTCAAAAAATCGCAGCTGGTCTTTACTGGAACATTTTTCGTGTTGCAGCCGGCATCTGTGCGGTTCTCGCCGTCCTATTCACTGTTGATACGTTTGTCGACGGGGGTGAGCGATCTATTCCGAATACCGGTTACACATTCGAACGATGGCGGTATCCTGTCTATGGCCATCAGACCGTGATCGTAGACAATGAAATTTACACGCCCAGTTTTGAGCAACTTTTCGATTTTGACATTCACAGTTTTAAAGTCCACAATTCCTTCATTTTTCAGGATCCGAAATTCATCACCTTTAATTCCAGTTTGGGCGACAATCAGCGAGCCGACAGAAGGGTGTCGGTGTATGAGTACTTTCCACTGATCCAGCTTTTGCTGCTGGTCCCCTTAGCAGTCATTTTTTATAAACGACAAAATGGAATGTTTTTTCTGTTTTGGGGCGTGACCATTCTTCTCATATATCCTTCGGCGCTCTATATGTTGCTCAGTAGAATTTTCTGAATGGATTCAACGCACGGGAAACATTGACCAAATGAGACAATGAGTCAGCTGCAGGCATATTATTCGGTACTGGAAATTCCACTGGGCTCTTCCGAAAAAGCCGTCAAAAAGGCCTACCGCAAACTGGCGATGAAGTACCATCCCGATGTGAATGCTTCAGCGGAAGCACATCATCGTTTTTTACAGATTACCGAAGCGTACGAAATTCTCACCGGTCAACGGCGTACACCTTCTTCCGGCATTTACCGTCAACCAAAAACCAGGGAGCAAATTCTGGCCGAAAAACTTCAGGCCGCAAAAATTCGTTACGATAAAATGGTTCTGGAGGACAGGCGTCTCGATGGCATCTATTATTCGAGGGTCGCATTCGGTAGGCCGTGGATACGATTTATGGCCGGTTCGTTCTATTCGATGATCATTGGTATTCTGCTCTGTATCGATTATTTTGCCGTGAGCGAGCACCGGACAGTTCCGCCGGAGGATCTGCTTCACATCCCGATGTCAAAAATGGTGATTATTGAAAGTGCAAACGAGAGATTCCACGTTCCGGAATATGGATTTTGGGCTAACGACCGAACGCTTGTAAGGGCTAACTATAGTTGGCTGTTTCACGATCTGAAATCGGTTACCGTGATCATTGAACCGGTTATGGGGTCGGACAACGTGACGCATTCACGCCGAATGCGCGATCTGAGCGATTTCAATGAATACAAAACGGCCACGTTTACTTCAAGCGCTTCCATTTATGCCGTATTTCCGGTCATTCATTTCTTTTTTTTCGTCCCGATGTTGTGTTTCCTTCTGAAGCGTCCAACCTTGCGGTTCAATCTTTGGCGTCTGATTTCACTCTGGGTCATCTATCCAGTGGCATTTATTGTCTCTATTTCGAATGGAAGAATGATTCATCTTTTCGGCTATTGAGCTGGGGCAATAGGAACTATACCGATAAAAGCCCTATTTTTGCAACTATGAAAACAACCCTAAGTTCTCTCTTCGCTCTTATCTTTTCAAGTAGCGCTTTATCGACCGATTTTCCAGCCTACAAGATATTCACCGGCGAAGGAAAGGAATCGGACTTTTCTAAAGTTGTGAAGGGCACAGAGGACAAGAATTATGTATTTTTTGGTGAGTACCACGACAATCCGATAAGTCATTGGCTTCAGTTCGAACTTACGCGGGAAATGTATGCGGTCCATTCGAATCACCTGTCTCTGGGTGCCGAAATGTTCGAGGCCGACAACCAGTACATCTTCGATGAATATTTGAAAGACCAGATATCCGAAAAGAACTTTCAGAATGAAGTTCGCCTCTGGCCAAACTACAACACCGATTACAAACCGCTGGTTGAATTCGCGAAGAAGTTTAAAATACCTTTTATCGCGACAAACATTCCGCGGCGTTATGCCAATGTTGTTTTCAAAGGAGGCACAGAACCGCTGAACGCACTTTCGGAGCTGGCCAAATCCTTTATGGTGCCTCTGAATGAATTTGTTTTCGATTCAACCGTCACGTGTTACAAGGATTTATTGGAATCGATGGAGCACGGTGGACTTTTTATGGCAATGGCCCAGGCGATAAAGGATGCAACGATGTCGTATTTTCTGCTCAAAAACAGCAAAAAGAACTCTGTATTTCTCCATTTTAACGGCACCTATCACTCCGATCACTACCAGGGGATTGTTCATTATCTCCTGAAGAGCGTATCGAGAGACCAAATTATGACCATCTCAACCGTTGTGCAGGCAGACATCAGCAGTCTGGAGGAAGGCAACGAAAACCTGGCAGATTTCATTATTTGCGTCCCCGAAACGATGACATCAACCCATTGATGGACTCGAGATGGGCAGGGGCGGAATTTCATCCCAACGTCTTTCAAGAGCTACAGCTCCGCCAGCGATGAGGACACTTCATTCAGAATTGCCGGTGATGGAACAATTTTATTCTGTTCAGGGTGAAGGATTTCACAGTGGTCGTCCGGCATTTTTTATTCGTCTGGCGGGTTGCGAGGTGGGTTGTAGCTGGTGCGATGTCAAGGAAAGCTGGACGGTAACGGAGAATCAAATTAGAAAAATAAGTGAAATGGTCGCTCAGACAGTCGACAGTGGCACAAACTTTGCCGTCATTACCGGTGGGGAACCGTGTATGTACGATCTTGTTGAATTGACTTCCCAGTTGCAAAAATCGGGCATTGAAGTGGCGCTGGAAACATCCGGTGCATATCCCGTTTCAGGTCAGTTCGATTGGATATGTCTTTCGCCGAAGAAATTCAGACTGCCGCTCGCGGAAAATTTTGCATTGGCCGATGAGCTGAAGGTCATTGTTGTCAACCGGGACGACCTGGAATGGTGCGTTGAAATGGCCTCAAAAACAAGGCCTGATTGCAGGTGGTATCTTCAGCCGGAATGGGACCGACGGGAAAAGGTGTTACCTTTAATTGTCGATTACGTTAAAAGGAACACCCGCTGGTCGATTTCGTTACAGACGCACAAGTATATCAATGTCCCTTAAATAAAACCTATGCTCTCTAAATGTATGTTGGTTTTTTTTGTTTGTTTCGGATGGGCCTCCTTCTCACAGCCGGGAGAATGGGCAACCAAAAACAAGAAAGCCATCAAGTATGCGGAGCAAGCGCTGTCGGCGAGTAACTTTTTATTAAAGGAAACCGGTCAGCCCGACTGGCCAACCGCCATTTTCTGGTGTGACAAGGCCATCGAGAAGGATCCGGAATTTTCCGATGCTTACCTGCTCAAAGCGGATTTTGAAATGAGCCTTGGAAAAAACAAAGAGGCTATTGCGACGTTGAACAAAATGCTGGCGTTGCCGACCTTTACGAGTGAAACCGGATACGTTTACTTCGATCTTGCAATGCTCGAAATGTCAGAGGCTCTTTATGCCGATGCACTCAAACACGCCAACATTTACATAAAATTACCCGGGGCCAATCCGGAATGGAAACGTGAAGCAGAGTGGTGGATTGTTAACTGCGAATTCGCGATGGATGCAATGGCGCATCCCGTAGAATTTAAGCCAGTGAATGTCGGGGCTGGAGTGAATACATTCGAACCGGAGTATTTTCCAACACTTACTGTGGATCAGACCCAGATGTTATTTACGCGGCACATCGGACGAACGGATTACAAACCAGGCCAGGAAGATTTTTTCATTAGCACTTCGAAAAACGGTTATTGGGACGCAGGCGTTCCGATGCCACGCAACATCAACACGCCGTATAATGAAGGCGCGCCAACTTTTGCACCGGATGGCCGGACCTTAATTTTTGTGGGATGTGAGGAACCCGGATCTGGTTATGGCGAAGGCCGTCGCGGTTACGGTAGTTGTGATTTGTTCATTACCGAAAGGGTCGGTGGTAAGTGGCTCGATCCAATCAATCTACCGGGTTCGGTGAACTCGCAACACTGGGAAACGCAGCCCTCACTTTCGTCGGATGGTCAAACCTTGTATTTTATCCGCGGCAATATGAAAAATTTCGGGGGTCGTGAATTGCGGCGGGCAGATATTTACTATTCGAAAAAGCAGGAGGACGGAAGCTGGGGTCCTGGAGTTAAAATGCCCGATCACATCAATACGCCATTTTCTGAATCGTCCGTATTGATACATCCCGATGGGAAGACGCTTTACTTTTCCTCCAACGGTCATATCGGAATGGGAGGCGACGATTTGTATGTAACGCGGTTACAGCCTGACGGTATCTGGAGTAAACCACAAAATCTTGGCTATCCCATCAATACCCCGGGAAATGAAAATTCCTTGCTGGTATTCGCAAACGGTGAAATCGCCATCTTTGGTTCTGATCGTCCCGGCGGACTGGGTGAACTTGATTTGTACGAATTCAGAATGCCCGAATCGATTCGTCCGACACGGACAATTTATATGACCGGAACGGTATTCGATTCCAAAACGAACGCAAAACTCGAGGCAGAATTTTCTCTCGTTGATCTTGAAACAGGTTTAGAAGTAGTACATTCCTTTTCAGATCGGGTCGATGGCTCGTTCCTTGTCTCCCTTCCGGTAAATAAAGAATACGGGTTGTTCGTCAAGCGAGATGGTTATTACAATTTCTCCCGGAATTTCAACCTGACAGTGCCTGAAAATTCGAATGATCCCTATCACGAAGATGTTCCGCTTGTACCAAATAACGTCACGGATACTTTCACGTTGGCCAATGTTTTTTTCGACCTCGACTCAGACCGCTTGAAAATACAGTCGAACGTTGAGTTGGATAATTTTGCACAAGTACTGAGGGACAGGTCAACAATGAAGGTAGAACTTCAAGGCCATACCGATACCCAGGGCGATGATACACACAACCTGGATTTGTCCAACCGGCGGGCAAAGGCGGTGTACGATTATCTGGTTGCAAAAGGCATCGCGAATGAACGGCTTACGTGGAAGGGATTTGGCGAAACAAAGCCGGTGGTATCGGATGCCGCGATTGCTGCGATGAAAACCGAGAAAGAAAAGCAAGCTGCGCACCAGGAGAACCGGCGCACGGTGTATTTGGTGAAGGCGCTTTAGGGAATTTTTGAATACGTGAATTGTTGAGTTGTAAAATGAAATAAATAGTCGTTGAATTTTGAATGATCGAATTTGAGTGACTTATTGCTAAATTCGACTCTTGTTTCTTAATTGACAGGCCATTTTCGTGGAGCGAATCAAAAATTCAGCAATTGCCTATTCAAAGGTTCAACAATTCACGGATTCAAAAATTCCCGTTCGACAAGATTATTTATGAAGTCCTTCTATCACTTCCTTCGTTTGACAAGGTTCATCAACCTTCTGGTGATCGGTCTTTGTATGTGTGTGGTTCAGATTTTTGTCAGCAAGTTCATCTTTTTTCAGACTGAATGTTACACGTGTTTTTCGTTGGCTGAGAATATTCCAGGATTTTTGTGGAATATGGATTTTATTTTGCTCGTCGTTTCTACTTTACTCATTGCAGCGGCAGGTAATATCATCAATGATTATTTTGACGTAAAGGCAGACCGTGTCAACCGGCCCGAAAGTTTGATCGTTGACAAACACATCAAACGAAGGTGGGCAATGTTTCTTCATTGGTCGTTTAACTCGTTGGGAATTTTGATTGGAGCATATTTGTCTTGGAAAACAGGAAACTGGTTTATTGTTGTGATCTCTTTCATCTCAATCAATTTACTGTGGTTTTATTCAGCCGTTTTTAAAAGAAAATTCTTGTCTGGAAATTTGATGATTGCTTTTCTTACTGCACTGGTTCCGTTTCAGGTATTGGTCTACAATCTATTTGAACTTGCTTGTTGGAGAACGCTTGGTGTTTTTATTGACAATTCCGGATTCATTTTCTTCATCGTAGTGGCCATCTCAGGAATTTCTTTTTTCATCAACCTCATACGCGAATTTGTAAAGGATGTGGCGGATATTCGAGGTGACTTGCATCTTGGCGCAAAAACACTGCCCATTGTTCTGGGAATAAAAAAGACAAAAATCATTACAGTTGTTATGGCCACCGTGCTTGTTTCAGGTTCTCTCTGGTATGGTTACGATGCAGGAGGCCACATCTGGCCGGAACAAAGATTACGTTATTTGTTTCTGGGAACAGTAGGTTTGTCGATTTGCTGTATCGGACTTTCTTTATTGATTTTTATACGAGCAAATCAGCGAAAGAAGTACTTACTCGCCTCAAACATTTTAAAGTTGGCTATGTTATTCGGACTAATCTCGCCGTTATTTTTGTGATGTGTTGAATCTTGGCGATCGAAAAATTATTCTTGCGTCGCAGTCTCCGCGAAGAAAGGAACTACTCAGCGGGCTGGGAGTTGCATTTACGGTTGAGGTGCCGAATGTCGATGAAAAATATCCGTCAAGTCTACCGCCCGAGGAAGTTCCTGCTTTTCTTGCAGGAATCAAGGCAGATGCTTTTCGCGAGAAGGTAGGTGAGAATGAAATCGTCATCACAGCCGATACGATTGTTATCCACGAAGGTCAAATTCTCGAGAAACCAATCGATCGCAAGGACGCGATTCAAATGCTGAAAAAATTATCAGGCTCGTCTCACAGCGTCGTTACTGCAGTTTGTATTATGACGAAAGACGCGCGGAACGTTTTTTCCGATCGCAGCGAGGTAGAGTTCGCGGCACTGGAAGACGAAGAAATAGCGTTTTATGTCGATCAGTACAAACCCTATGACAAGGCGGGTGCCTACGGGGTGCAGGATTGGATTGGCTATATCGGAATTCGTCGCATAGAGGGTTCGTATTTCACCGTGATGGGCCTTCCGGTGCATCGCGTTTACGAGGCATTGAAAAGGCTGGCTTAATACAAGCGGCTTGAAAGGTATTCATTGGGCGCAACAACATTTCAACTCCGTCTTAATTAACCAAACGATCGGTTGAGCTTTGCTTTTGAGATGGACATCTATTCAAAATGCGTAGCTGAATGAGCTGGCGAATTTGCAAGGAAGAAGGAATCTGAACGAGGTTCTGAAGAAGATCTCATTTCTAT
>Ga0247727_10000906_pt1 | contig 72049 bp, 60 predicted proteins | sample WisWelCaveWW1625_FD_202498 | JGI IMG/M metagenome (GOLD analysis project Ga0247727, IMG submission 202498) | Biofilm microbial communities from Wishing Well Cave, Virginia, United States - WW16-25 | ecosystem: Environmental > Aquatic > Deep subsurface > Groundwater > Cave microbial mat | place... | reverse complement strand
GCACTGCCGCTCATCGTTGGCCTGGTCGTGTTGACGGCGTTTCTCGGCGAAGAAGGCCGCCAGGTGTTGCAGGGCCCGCTGCGGATTTGGGGACCCGTACACGGCGCCCTGTTGGCCACGGGTGCGATCGCGGTCTTTGTCGGATTCGTGGCCGGAGTGATGTATCTCGTGCAAGTGCGACGGCTCAAGCAAAAACACTTGCCAACCGAACTGGTCGATCTTCCCAGCCTGGAACTACTGGAGCGAATCAATCGACAAGGAATCACGATCGCGTTCCCTCAACTGACCATCGGGTTCGCCATCGGTCTGTTGCTCGCGTTGCAACAAAAACAAGCCGGCGTTGAGACGATCCGCCTCCTCGACCCTAAAGTGGTTTTTGGTGTTCTAGTCTGGCTCGCGTTTGCCGTCCTACTCAAGTTGCAATCGCAGCCGCAGTTTCGCGGACGCAAAGTGGCGATGCTGACGATCGTCGGTTTCTGCCTGCTACTCTTCACGATGGTCGGTGTTGACCTCTTGCTGCCGTCGTGGCATCGCGCGGTGACCGGCGGCGAGAAAGGGGTCGGGAATCTATTACCGCTTGAAAAAGGTGTCAGGAACCTTTTGCCGGTTCGACTCGCAGGGTGTTTCGTGGAAAAGGTTCCTGACACCTTTTATGCTATCGGAGGTGCGTCGTGAGAATTGTGCTGGTCGGTTGCAATCACCGATCGGCTCCCGTGGCGGTGCGGGAGCGGTTGGCCTTCGACGGGCCGAAGCTCGCCCGCGCGCTCGATGCGTTCGTCGAGCGATTTCCCAACGTCGAGGCCGTGCTGTTGAGCACGTGCAACCGCGTCGAGCTAATTGCGGCCGGCGACCAGCCCAGCAAGGTTCCTGATCTCGACCTGGCCGCCGACTTTCTGAGTTCGCTGCACGGAGTCGGCCGGGCCGAACTGACACCGCACCTTTATTTCCATGCCGACCGCGACGCCGTGCGGCACTTGTTCGAAGTCGCCAGCAGTCTCGACAGCCTCGTGCCCGGCGAAAGCCAAATCCTGGCTCAGGTGAAGGAGGCGTACCGGGTCGCCCGCGAGCGGCGCTTGACCGGGCCGGTAACCAACGCTTTGTTTCAAAAGGCGATCGCGGTGGGAAAACGAATCCACACCTCGACCGAAATCGCGCGCAAAAAAGTTTCGGTGTCCAGCGTCGCGGTGGAATTTGCTTGCGAGATTTTCCAGGTCGATCAGTTTCCACAGAAGACCGTGCTCGTGATCGGTGCGGGAAAGATGGGCGAATTGACGCTCGAAAACCTTTGTGAACTGCGCCCCGGCCGCATCCTGGTGACCAATCGGACGGCGGAAAAGGCCACCGAGGTCGCCGCGCGATGGAATGGCAATGCCGTTCCGTTCGACCGGCTCGACGACTGGCTCGCCGCGGCGGATCTCGTGCTCAGCACGACCGGATCACCGGAACCGATTGTGACTCGCCGTCGCTTCGCGGCAATCATGCGGCGTCGCGGCAACCGGCCGGTGTTCATCGTCGATATTGCCGTCCCCCGCGACTTCGCCCCCGACATCGGCGACCTGGAAAACGTCTACCTCTACAACATCGACGACCTGGAACGCGAGCGGTCGAAAAACCTCAAGGCCCGCGAGCGCGAAATGCTCAAAGCCCGCTCGATCATCGACCGCGAAACCGAGTCGTTCCTTCGCGAACTTCGCCACCAGCGCCACTCCGGACCGGTCATCTCCCAACTCCGCCAGGAATGGGACACCCGCCGCGAAGCCGAACTGGTCCGCCTCTTCGCCCAGCGCCCAAACCTCTCCCCCGAAGACCGCGAAGCCGTCGCCCGCACGCTCGAACGCTTCCAAAATCAACTCCTTCATCAACCAGTTTCCGCGCTCCGCTCCGCCGCCGAAAACGGTCATCACCACCACGGCCTGCTCGATGCGCTGAAACGGCTTTTCCAAATTTCATAGTTGCCAGCGGTGAATTATTCATCGGGTTCGATGCGTGACGTGGCGATCACAACGCACACGCCCCGAACTGGGACGCCGAAAGTCGTGCCGTTCACGCGGCAGCCGGCTACAATAAGTACTCAGAGTGGGAAACCGAGGACCCAACGCGTATGTGGCACGAACGACGGTCGCTGCTGGAAAACGAAGTCCCTTACTTTTGTTGGGATCGAGCCATCACGGTCTCCGAGATCCGGCGTCAACTGGCCGAGCAGTCGGGCGTCGATTGGCTCAACACCGCGGCGTGGATCATGCGTGAGGCGGCGTTCGAGGACGTGTGGCAGTTTCTTTCGCCGCGCGAGGTCAGCGCCCATCTCGATGAAATCGAGCCGTTTCTGGGCCGGAGACGCGATTTCTGGAAATACATCATCCGCGAATGGCATGAACTGGGAAAACTCTAAGGCACTGACGCCGCTGAAACGCAATTTCATTCGGCAGTTCTTCGCGATGGAACGGTCGTTTTTCCTGACCGGCGGCTCGGCCCTCGGAATCTTCTACCTGGAACACCGTCGCTCGTACGACCTGGACTTCTTCACCGAGCGCGACGTCGATTGGCATTTGCTGGGCAACATCGTGCGTGATTGCAGCCTGGCGGTGTCCGCCCAGTGCGAAACGATCACCGCGAGCCCTCTCTTCTACCGCTTTCAACTGTCGCGGGGCCCCGATCGCGAACTCCTCGATTTCGTGGTAGAGCGCACGCCGCAGGTGAATCCTACCAAGGAGGATTTCGGTCCGGTGCGTGTCGACACGCTGCACGAGATCGCCGTCAACAAAGTCTGCACGTTGATCAGCCGCTGCGAACTGAAGGACGTTGTGGACTTGTACTTCCTTGCCAATCATGGCCTCGACATTCTCGCGCTGTTTCCAGACGCGCGCAAAAAAGAAGGCGGGCTGGATCCGGCAATGATCTCGTTCCTACTCGCGCAACTCCGAATCGACAGCCTCCCCGACTATCTGATCGCCCCGCTTGATTTAGACGAATTCCGCGCGTTCGTTTTGAACTTGCGAAAACGCCTGGCGGCAATGTCGCTCCCTGAGTAACGCGCTAGAACGATTTCAGAACCAACTCCGGTATCAACTCGTCTCCGCACTGCGCCTCACCGCCTAGAATGGTCATCACCACCACGGCCTGCTCGACGCGCTGAAGCGGCTGTTCCATTTCGGTCAATAACCAGCCGGCGACTCAACGAAACTTGCCCCACGTCGCGCAGAGGCGCTGTCTACGCAGGAGGTTTCGAGCCAATTCGTGCGAGCCAGAACAGCGCTCCGATGGTCAATCCGCCGACTCCTCCAACGGCTAGCCCGGCGAGCAACGAGGTGTTCTCGTACCAAGCAGCCCACGCACCAATCCCGCAGGCAGGGAGAAGGATCCATCGTCCCGTTCGAAAGCCATGTGGCGACGAAGGTACTGCGAAGCTCGCCAAGGCAAGCGCCGACACAAGGCCAACGATCATACCGAGGGCCATCGGACCTTGCAGGAGGCCGCAGACCTTTTGAAGAATGACTAATCCGACGGGCGTGAACATCATGATCAGAACGACAGTGATTGACAGCCAGCGGGGAGTTGGACGTGGCGGGACCCAATTGGGATCTCGTTTCTGGAGATCCTTCTGGATTTGCTCGATCACACGTTTGGCTTCAACCAGATCGCCCCCTGTTTTCACGCGATAGATTTTGATCGCCTCGATCTTGCTACCTGCGAGAAGCAAAGAGAGAACCTCTGAGTATTCGTCTTCCAGAAGGTTACGAAATTCGGAAAGACCCCGGCCAAATGCCAGGAACTCGTAGACACGGGCGACACGCGCGAGCACCAGGATACCCACGAAGCACAGGAAATAGGCCGGCCACCAACCGCGGATCATGGATCCGGTGCTTTCCCAAACGTCGGCCTCAATCGCCAGAAACACTTGTGCGATGCCCAAGACCAATCCGATGGCCCCGCACGCTACGGCGCTGAACAGGAACCACGGCGAAATCGCTCGCCCTTCGCGTCGGTCGCGGGAGATGCGTCCTTGAAACCACAGGAAAAAAAGGAACGATCCCGAAAAGCACAATGAGTTGACACTCTCAGCGTTGTCGGTCCAATCCGTCAATCGTCCCGGTTGCCGGACATACTCGGGGTTCTTGGCCACCCATTTCAAGTAACGATTTTCAGACCACAGCCAGAAGGACAGTGTCAACAAACCCAACAGGCAGCCGGAAATGCAAGCCGTGATGGCCCACGGCCGGCGCTTCGTCCAGCTCCATGCTCGATGGAATGTTCCGGCGCGGCGGGCAAGGATCGGTTCCTGGCTTAAGAACCGGCCGAGTTCTTCGGCCAATTCACGCGCGGATGGATAGCGGCGTTCGGGGCGTTTTTCGAGGCACTTGAGGCAGATGGTTTCGAGGTCGGGCGGCACCTGCGGGTTCAGCTTGCGCGGCGACGGCGGGTCGTCCTCCAGCACCTGGATGAGCGTGTCCATCACGTTCGATGCCTGAAACGGCGGGCGGCCGGTGAGGAGTTCGAAGAGGATGGCCCCCAGCGAGTACACGTCGCTGGGCGGGCCGACTTCGCCGCGGTTCCCCGCCGCCTGCTCCGGCGGCATGTAGCTCGGCGTGCCCAGTACCGCGCCGGTCTGAGTCAGGTGCGTTCGTTTTTCGATCTGCTTCGCCAGGCCAAAGTCCGTGATGTGCGTCTGTTCGGCGGCATCGATTAGCACATTCGACGGTTTCAAATCGCGGTGCAGGATGCCACGCAGGTGAGCGAAGTGGACGGCCTCCGCGAGCGTCTTCACGCAACCCGCCGCCTTCACGGCCGGCATCCGCATGCCGCCGACCACTGCCGCGAGGCTCTTACCGTCCACGTAGTCCATCGAGAAATAATGCCGCCCATCGTGTTCGCCGACCTCGTGGATCGCGACGATGTTCGGATGCTGCAAGTTCGCCGCCGCCTCGGCCTCAGTGTAGAACCGCCGCACGTCGGCTTCGCTCGCGAGCTGCCCGGCCAGGATCATTTTCACCGCGACGATCCGGTTCAGCTTCACTTGCCGCGCTTTGTAGACGACGCCCATGCCGCCGCGGGCGATCTCTTCGAGCAGTTCGTAATCGCCAAAATAGCGGATCGTGGCCAGCGTCGTCGGACCGGTGAGCGACACCTGGCCGCGACTTGCGTCGGACGGCGGTAGCGTTGGCGCTTCCGCGACGGGCACCGGGTCGGGCATCGAGGCTTCCAGTCCCACGCCCAACAGACACTTTGGGCAAAGCCCCTCAACGGCCTGGACAGGCAACTCGGCTCCGCAGGCTGGACATTTTCGCGGTTCTGGCATCGGAAGGTCTCCTACACGGGTTTGTTCATACCCTTATGAAGGAAAACTCCGCAAGGATTACACGAAATCTGATCAGGGGTCAGGTGTTCAGAATTTCAATTTTCGCGGTCGAGTGGAGGTGAGAGCCAAGGATTCTCCATGCGATAACACATATCGTGAGTGCCTGCCCCAGATTTTTCGAAACCTTCGCGAGAAGTCGCTACCTTGAAAATTCGGTCCTGTCCACCGAATCTGCAAGGTCGGGTGCGACTGCCGACCCTGCCCCGCGCGCAAGGACGACTCCGCGATTCGATCACTTAAAAACCTCGTTCGTCGGAACCACGATGTCTCGTGGACAGGGACGGTCCTTCTGAAGCTCCTGGATGACCTTGATCTTCATGGCAATAGCCACGACCAGGAACAGAAGCCCCGAGACCGTTTGGATGAACGGAATCGGTTGTGTTTCGAGCTCTTGCGTGTACTCCGTGTACCAGCGGGTTTCGTGCTGGTAGCCGCCGACCCAGAGCGTCATTAAAGGAAATGCTATTTTGTACGTGACCGTCTTGGTCGCGGTTGAACCGTCCATCACCGTTTCTCCGTCGATTCGCACAATGACGCAGGTCAACATGCCAAGCAGCAGAATTTGGATGATCACGGGTAGCCATAACCGATTCCGCATCTGCCAGCTCTTTCGGAAACCGTCCGCAAGCTTGAATTTCTTCTGATCCATCAGAGCGACGGGCAGCAATGCCACGGTTGCCAGATTCCAGAAGACTATGACGACGATCATGACTGGCGGGAGCAGGAGCGTCACAAGCCCTGTCAAACCTGCGCCGAGAGTGCCGACGCCCAGGGCTCCAACGGAGCGCGAGAAGCCGCGACGAATGACCGGCCACGGCGACAGCGGCACCGCGTGTGGGCTGGTCAACGCTTTGGCGATCAAGTCCGTCTGCCAGGCGGCATAGGCGGTCCAGATCGCGAGGTAGAGAATGCCGCCAACGGCCGCCCCGCGCCACACGCCCACGCCGCCCATCTCCGGTCCGGGGCGTTCTGACCGCTGTCCTCCAGCGGGGGCGGACCACTCAAAGATTGTCCCTCCGGTGAGCCACGGGCTGAGTGGCACGGTGATCAACCAAGTCAACATCGCCGTAGCCAGGAGGCCGACGCCCATTGGCACGAGGATGTCCGGTTTTGATTTCAGTACGCGTAGTGCGTCATTGAGTGCGAGCCGAAGAAAGACCGCCGTTGCCACGACGACGATTGCCAGAACAACAAGGGCCTGCCCCTGACGAGCCGGCAGCGGAAAACTGCGGCCCAGCGCGACTACCAGCACGACGATCGTGCCGATCACGCTCGCCGCACGCCATTCGCGATCGGCTTGATCGCCTGTGTCGCTTTCAGCCGAAGTTCCGAACAGCGCGGCCTGACGTTGCTGCACCGCCCGCCATACGACGAGCGCGCCGAGATACAGCGACCAGTACGCGCCGGTGAGCGAGCGCTGCACGTCGGCGTTCTCCCAAACCCGCGCCTTGACGCCTGTCACGACGGCCGTGATCGCGTAAACGCCGCCGACCAAGCCAAGCAACGACATGCCGGCAAGTTGACCGAACGAGTAGGACTGGCCACGCGATGTGTCGCGCAGCCACGCGTTTCGCCACAACGCGGCGATCAGGCAGAGCACGACAAAAGGCCCAGCGATCACGATCCGTTCCGCCCAGTGCGTGATCGCACCCGGCGATTTCACGTGGCCTGGATTGGACAGCAGCCACGACAAGTAGGAATTCTGCTGGCTCAACCAAAAGCTGTAGACGACCAGCGCAAAAACGCCCAGCGATGCGACGCCGATGATCGTCCACGGTCGCCGCTTGGTCCAACTCAACCACTTGCGTGCGACGCCGACCGGCCGGGCGTGGATCGGTTCGTGGTTCAGGAACCGGCCGAGGTCGTCGGCGAGTTCCCGCGCCGATGCGTAGCGCCGTTCGGGACGCTTTTCCAGACACTTGAGACAGACAGTTTCCAGATCGCTCGGCGTGCTGGGATTGAGCAGTCGTGGCGCCGCCGGCTCGTTTTCGAGTACCTGGAGCAGCGTGTCGAGCGGTGTTTCGGCTCGGAACGGCGGCCGGCCTGTGAGCAACTCGTAAAGAATCGCACCGAGCGAATACACGTCACTCGCCGGCCCAATCTCTCCCTTCTTCCCACTGGCCTGCTCCGGCGGCATGTAGCTCGGCGTGCCGAGCACCTGGCCGGTGCCCGTGAGCGAAGCGTCGCCTTCGATACGCTTGGCCAGGCCGAAGTCGGTAACTTTAGGGGTGAATTTTGGAGTGCGGCGGCTTGACGCCGCTTTGGATTCTGGCTGGATGCTTTCATCGTCGCTGCGCGGTGTGGCAGTTCTCGCTTGCTCAACGTGGCCAACAAAAAGCGGCGTCAAGCCGCCGCACTCCAAAGCCATCAGCACATTGTTCGGCTTCAGATCACGGTGCAGTATGCCTTTTTGGTGAGCGTAATGGATCGTCTCGGCGACGCTCTTGACGAAGTCGGCGGCTTGTTTGGCGGGGAGCGGGTTTTCGCGGACGAGCGAGGCAAGGCTGGTGCCTTCGATGTAGTCCATCGAGAAGTACTGCTGGCCGTGGTGCTCGCCGACTTCGTGGATGGCGACGATGTTCGGATGCTGGAGCTGCGCGGCGGCTTCGGCCTCGGTGCGGAACCGGCGGACGTCATCCGGACCAGCGAGTTGGCCGGCGAGGATCATCTTCACCGCGACGATGCGGTTGAGTGACACCTGACGGGCCTTGTAAACCACGCCCATGCCGCCGCGGGCGATCTCTTCGATGAGTTCGTAGTCGCCGAAGTAGCGGACCGTGCCCAACGGCGTCGGCCCGGCGGTCGGCTTGGTTGCCCAGACGGCCTCTGGCGCCCGGTCGTGACTTGCGTCGGACGGCGGCAGCGTCGGGGCCTCCGCGGCGGCCACCGGGTCAGGCATCGAGGCCTCCAGCCCCACGCCCAGCAGACACTTGGGGCAGAGACCCTCGGCTGCGTGGATTGGCAACTCGGCTCCACAGGCGGGGCAGCGACGTGGTTCGGCCATTTCCGTCTCCTTCAGGCAGCGTTCTTGATCATCTTCAACTGCTTATGACGGAAAGGCCAGAAAGAATTACAAGGTTTTTGCGGATTCGTCGGAACTGCGTGAGGCTATTCCTCAAACAAGCGAGTGTGTGCATCGCCCCCGACCTTGGGGCCTGTTGATTTAGTGCCCAAACGTGGTTTAACGGCGACCCAACGGGGAGCCCGTGGACCGAATTTCAACGACTTACGATTGTCGTGCTCCCCGTTGGGTCGCCGTTAAACGACTAAATCAACAGGCCCCTTGCGTCGGGGGTTTAACGGCTTTTGCACTACGCCGGACTTCACTTGAAATAATCGCGGCAGTAGTGCAAAAGCCGCTAAACCACTGGGGCAAGCCCAGTGGTGTTGCTTGTTTAGGGGCTATTCGACCGGCCCTTGTCCCGCGAGCAACTCTTTCAGCCGGGCGATGTACGCTTCCTGCGCGGAACTGATCGCGCGAAGCTCGCGGACCTCGTCTTCGAGAAGTTCTCGTCTGGCGGATAGCAGTTCTTCGTGACGTCTTCGCAGCCTGTAGGCGACCAGATTTGAATTGATTGCACCGGAAGCACGAGTAAATCAGATTCTCATCGCTGTCATCGCCGCCCGCGGTCAACGGTGTAATGATCGACGCAGAGTTCACCGCCCGCGTCTTCTTCGGAGACGCCACAGTAGCCAAAGCAGCCGCGGAACCGTGCGCGAACTTCAGCGTGCTTGGGATGTGCCACGACGTCAGCCTTTGACGCCAAGGAATTGTCGTGCGAGGCCGCTCAAACTGGATTTCAATGCAACGATTTCGGAGTCGAGTTGTTTGCGTCGTTGCTCTAACCGATCGCGTTCGGCGTCCAGCGCCACGAGCTGTTCGCGAGCCTGCTTCGCCGCAGCCAACTCGCCGAAGCCTTCCGTCTTTTCCAATTCGAGCCGACCCACTTCGTAGGCACGATTCTCCGCGCTCGTGAGCGACTCGCCGCGCGCGACGCGAATGTGCAACTGCCACCATCGTTCGTACTCTGCTTGATCCATGATCGCTCTCGACCGTGCTTCGGAGACTTTGACTGCACACTATCCTACCCTGCTCGCTGCACGATGGAAAGCCGGTGCCAATCGGTGGCAGCAGAGACGAGGCTCCGACTTCAAGCGATGATCGGCAACGAATGCTTCACGAACCAAACGCCGCGAACAGGCTGCGGATTTCATCGTCCACTTCGCCCGGCCCGGCGACGGTCTGGGCGATCTCGGCACGCAGGAGTTCGCGGTAGCGGCGACGCAGGCGATGGGTGGCGACGGCCACGCCACCTTCGGTCATTCCGAGTTCGCGGGCCACGTCGGCCTGAGAGACTGCCGACGTCTGAGGGGTGATGAACACTTTAAGCTGCTCGAATTGGTCCAGCTTGCCGTTGCTCGCGAAGTCCTCGCGCAGTTGCCCGAGCACTCGGTCGAGCAGGCTCAGCACCCACTGACGATCGAATGCACGTTCAGGCGTCAGCTCGTCGGCCGGCTCGTGGGCGAGTCGCGTTTCGCCAGCGACAAGATCGAGCGGAATTGATGCGACCCCGCCACCGCGTTTCTGGGCCTGAGCTTTCTCCCATTCGTTTGCCAGGAAGTGTTTGAATGCCGTGAGCAGGAACGCTCGGAATCGTCCGCGTTCGGGTCGCAAGGTGGCGAGATAGTCCTTCTCCAAGAGCGCGGCGAAGAACGCCTGCGTCAGGTCTTGGGCCTCGTGTACTTTGCGAGTGCGTCGCCGAGCGTAGGCGTAGAGCGGAAACCAGTAGCCGCGGCAGAGTGCGGCGAGGGCCTCGCGCGAGCCCGGCGACGAACGATGCCCGGCCGCCAGCACGATGCTCCAGTGCGTGCTGGCAAACTCTGGCGAGCCGATCGGTGCGTTGGGCAGCGAATCGTCGTGACTCATGGCGGCGATTCTACGGTATTCGGCCTGGCATGTCGTACTGTGGACTTTTCATTCGGGTCTGGCCAGAATCCTTTGTGGCGTCCGACTTGTTGTGCCACCCTAGTTTTCTGACTTGAGTGAGGTGTTTCATGCGTTCAACTCGAATTACCTGGTCGATCGCATTGCTTGCCGCAATGTGCCTGCCCGTGCATGCGTCGGGTCAGGAGAAGATTCCGCCGCAGCCGGTGAGCGGCAAGATCACGTGGGTGTACGGCTATGCCGAGGGAAAGGAGGCGGCGCGGCAGAGCGGTAAGCCGATATTTGTCGTGTTCCGCTGCGAACAGTGACAGGCGTGCTCCGATTTCGACGGGCAGGTTGTCCGTCAAGACGCGGATGTGGCGCGGCTCGCCGAGCAATTCGTTTGCGTGCGCGTGCAATCGATGAACGGCGTGAACATTAATCTCTTTCAGTTTGAGGGCGACCTGACGTTTATGGCGTTCTTCATGGACGCGAACGACAGGTTCTTCGCGCGATACGGCGGGCGCGAGGATTTTGATGCCGAAACGTGCTTGAGCAAGGAGTCGCTAGTTCGGGTGATGGAGCAGGTGTTGGAACTGCACCGGGCCGGGAAGGTTCAAACCAGTCGCTACGAGCCGACGGGCAAGCCGGCCCGCACGCCGGAAGACATCCCGCCAATGAACGCGATGATCGCGAAGCGGAAAGAAAGCAAGTGCATTCACTGCCACGACGTGAAGGTCACCGAGCTACGGCACCTGCAAACACTCGACAAGTTTTCGCGCGAGATGGTGTTCACGTACCCGATGCCGTCTGCAATCGGTCTGGAAATGGACCGGCGCGAGCAGAATCGCGTGCGTGCGGTCGTGGCGAGTTCGGCCGCCGCGCGGGCCGGACTGAAGGCGGGGGACGTGATTGCATTGGCCGACGGACATCGCGTGCTGACGCAGGCGGATTTTTCGCGAGTGCTCGAACGAACACCGAAGGAGGCGAAGCTGCCTCTTTCGATCGAACGGGATGGAAAGTCTGTCCAGGCAACACTCGAATTGGCCGGCGACTGGCGTCGCGGTCGAGAGCCGACGTGGCGCGAATCGTTGCACGTGGCCGGTCCGAACGGGGGATTTTGGGGCGAGCGGCTCAAGCCGGATGACCGAAAAAAACTCAGTTTGGGCGACGACTCGATGGCCGTGAAGGTCACGTTCATCTGGGGCGACTACACCAAGCAGGCGGGATTGAAGGTCGGCGATACCGTCATCGGACTCGACGGCCGCCGCGACGACTGGCGGATCAATCAACTGCACGGGCACCTGAACTTGAATCGCAATTATGGCGACTCCGTGCCGCTCGTCGTGATGCGCGAAGGCAAGGAACTGACCCTCACGATGACACTGCCGAGCAGCCCGTCACCTCTGGAGTGACGCACGTGGATCGCGGGCGAATCAATTCGGCGGTTGCACCTCAAACTGGTCGGCGGCGCCAGCGGCCTGGTACGTTGCACGTGCGGGGGCAAACGTCCGTTCCAATTCGTCGGCGGACGCGGAGCGATTCAGGCCGTCAACCATTTCGCGGAGTCGCACCGGCCGTGGGGCCAAGGCGGCGATCACGTCGGTCAGGTCGCCGGCCGTCAATGCCCCAGGGACAATGCAGTCGTGCGGAACGTAGCAGAACGGGCTTTCGAGCACGGATGCGAATCGGGTCAGGCCGCTCCGAACCTCGATGGCAGCGATGCCGTCGTCGAAGAGCGCGGCAAAGAGAGCGACCAACTGGCCAAGCGGCTCGGCGTGGTCAGGCAGTCGCTCGGCGTCGAGCGGCACGGCCAATCGGCGGTCGGGCGGATTCGGCGGGGCGAATGAATCGCCCCAGAGGGTGATGCGGGCCGGATCGACGTCAGATCGGCCGCGCAGGTATCGCAGCACGGATCGCAAATCGCGCACGCGCGAGCCCACGAGCGTCTGTCCGAGCATCAGCTCGGACGACGAAATCGCCGTGCTCGAACTGCGTCGCCCGCGCGAATCGTCCTCGGGCCGCCGAAGTTGAACGGCACGACCGCCGCAATGCGCCGGTCAATCGCCGCGGTGACCGCCGTGGGGTCGCCGCCGCCCGCGACCGCGCCGAGCAGAATGATCCGCTTCGGGTCGATGCCCGGCCGCGCCAGTAGCAGGTCCACGCCACGCATCAGGTCCCAGGCCATCCAGCCGAGCAGGCTGTCGCCGACGAGATGTAGTTGGATGCCGACGTTGTATCGGAAGTAGTAATCCTGCCGGCCGGGCTGGAACTGGCCGGGGTAATCTTCGGCGGATCGAAACGGATGTTGAGGCCGCTCGCCGTGGCCGAGCTGGTCCATGGCGAGCACGCTGCAGCCGAGCCGCGCCCACAGCATTCCCATGTCCTGCAGTTCGCCCTGCGTTTTCGGATTGTGATGGCTGTGGCACAGAACAATGCCGGGCATTGACTGCGGCGGCCGGTCGGGATAGTACAGATTCGCCGTAACGAACACGCCGGGACGGCTCTCGAACACCAGGTTGTCAATGCGGTAGCCGCGCCCTTCGAGCGTGCGCGTGACTCGCACGTGCAGGTCGTCAGGCACCGGCGGAAATTGGCCGAGCGACTCGCGCAGTGCGTCGATGCGCGTGTCACGGAACCGCTCCCAGTCGGAAACGCCTTTCAGTTCTCGCCAAGCGAGTGTTGATTGCTGGTTCGCCAGTTCGCGTCGTCGCTGCACGTCACGCTGAAGCGTCTCTGCGAGCCGGCGATCCTTCGCTTCGTCCGCGGAAAACACTCGCGAGTCAACGCGAGTAAGTTGTCTCGCAAGGTCGGCACTCGTTGATTGGTCGCCGATCGACTCCAGGTTCTGAACTCGTTCCACCTGGGCCAACAGCAAGGCAACAGTTCCGATCACAATGGAAGTCATCGTGTTCGCTCCGGCTGGAGGATTCGAAAGCGTCAGTCTATTCCGCCGCGCTACGATTCTCCAGCACTGTAGGCTGGGTCGCGGTCGTACGGTGTTGGGTTGGAAATTCACACGTGTCTCAATGCGACCGCGACCCAGCCTACGAGAGGGCCGCAATTACGGATATCTAGTGAGTGAACCGTGAGGTGCCGCGGCGGAGTTGCGTTTCGGCGGCCCGCGGGCGAAGATGCCCTGCGGCCGAGGGGACCCACATGGAATTGTTCCCATTCATTGTCGGATTGGTTTGTGCCGTGACCCAACAGCCAGGCGCAGCACCGGAGCGACCGAGGGCACGCGAGGTCGGGATCGCGATCGGCGACCTGCCCACCGGCAAGCACAACGCGATCACCGACGTGGCCGGCGTGAAGGTCGGGCACGCGACGGTCGTCGAGGGCGACTCGGTGCGGACGGGCATCACGGTAGTTTTGCCGCATGGCGGGAATCTGTTTCAGGAAAAGGTCCCCGCGGCGGTGCACGTGGGGAATGCATTCGGCAAGCTGGTCGGCTCCACGCAGGTGCAAGAACTCGGCAACATCGAAAGTCCGATCGCATTGACGAACACGCTCAATGTTTGGAAGGTCGCCGACGCGCTGGCAGAGACCATGCTGGAGTTGCCGGGCAATGACGGAGTGAAGTCGATCAACGTGGTGGTGGGCGAGACGAATGACGGCGGGCTGAATGACATTCGCGGTCGTCACCTGGGTCGCGAGCACCTGCGTGCGGCGTTTGCTGCGGCCAGCGACGGGCCCGTCGCGGAAGGATCGGTCGGCGCGGGAACTGGCACGATTGCGTTCGGCTGGAAAGGCGGCATCGGCACCGCGTCGCGAGTCGTGCAGGGTCACACGGTCGGCGTACTGGTGCAGACGAATTTCAGCGGCTCGCTCACCATCGCCGGCGTGCCGATCTACAAGAAACTCACGCCGCGTCGCGATCGCTCCGCCGGCTCTGCCCCGGCTTCTGGGGAAGGCGGCTCGTGCATGATCGTTGTCGCGACCGACGCGCCGGTCGATCATCGCAATCTCGAACGACTCGCCCAGCGAGCACTCGCCGGCATGGCCCGTACCGGCTCGTCGTTCTCCAACGGCAGCGGCGATTACGTGATTGCCTTCTCGACCGCATCTGTACTCCGCATCCGGACTGACGGCTCCGACAAGACCGGCGGCCCGGTGCTCACCAACGACGCCACCAGTCCGCTCTTTCGGGCCGTGATCGAAGCGACCGAAGAGGCGATAATTAATTCACTGTTTCGGGCTTCCGATGTTTCGAGCCGATTCGGCGCGGCCCACGCGATTCCCGTGAACGAAGTTGTTCGGTTGGTCAACCCGCGGTAAATAAGAGTCGCCAAACGCAATCGAAAACGTCTGATCTGGAATCTTCTGTCACGATCCTGATCTGGGACACCGGTGCTCCCTGAAAACAGCTCGCTACGTTTACTGTTACAAGGTGACCAGCCATGCGACGGTTGTCTTTGTTTCTCTCACTGTTTTTTGTTTCTGCGGTAGCCGCTCAAGAATCCATATGGATCGAGGCGGAACATCTTCGAGGGGTGCGGGGCTCGTGCTTTCCGGACATGAATGGAATCACAGCCGGGCACTGGGGGCTATCCGGTCCGGGCATCGCGCCGGAGTGGACGCAGGGGGGCGAGAGCGAATGGCTTTCGATCGCCTGCGGTCCGGACGAAGATCAGGCGAAAGCAAGTTACGAATTCGATGTGCCTGAGGCCGGCGAATGGCGACTGTGGGTACGTTACCGCGACTGGCGGCGTCAGACGGAATTGTTTGCCGTGCGAATCGAGCAAGCGGGGCAGCCGCCGACAAGCCTTGTGTTCGGTGAGCAAGCCGCGGTGGATGACGAAGATGAATTGAAGCTGCTCTGGAAGTGGGCATTCGGTTGGGCCGTGCGGTCGGTCAAGCTCGTGAAAGGGCCGGCAACACTCACGCTGCTGGCACACGCGAAGCAGCCAGGTCACCGGCAGATCGATTGCCTGTGCCTCACCACCGACGCAAGCTACGGGCCGCACCACCGCGAAAAGCCACGCTCGGCCACGTGGAAGTTGCTCGATGAGTTGCGGACCAACCCCATAGTCTCACCTCAGCCACTCGCCGCCAGCGCTTTGCGAGGGCCTCTCGACCTCGGCGTTGTGCGAGGGTCTCCCGACCCCGCACATTCTGTCTCACCCGCATGGAAACTTGGCACATTCAACAACAAGGGCTTCGTCTTCCTCTGGAACGTCGGCAAGCCGTGGCAGGACGAACTCGCGTCGGCCGATCCGAAACGGATGCTCTTTCCATTTCACACCGACACGCCGCTGGTGGACGAATTTCGCAAGACTTACGGCGGCCGCCCGGACGTGCCGCTCTTCAGCGACCCGCGCATTGTGCCGGCGTTTCACGGGCCAGGGCCAAACGTCCTGGACGATGCCAACTTCGTCAAGTGGCTCGACGCCAACCCCGACCGGCCGTGGGCCAACATGATGAACTACACGAACGCACTGGCGATGACCGATCGTGCCAAGGCACTCTGGCCCAAGTATCGCGACCGCTACGTCGGCAACATCGCCGGCGAGAGTCTGGGATATTTCAACTACGACGCGAAGGCATTGCACGAGCGAATCAGGGTGGCGAAGAACCGCGAGGAGGTGCTTCAGGCCATAACTGAAATCTACATGGCCGGCTCGACCGAGCGGCAGAAGGCGATTTTCGGTGAGTCGGGACTGGATCACTATCGTTTTACGATTCCGTGCCAGTCGGTCGAGATGACGGCATTTGCTCACGCCAGTTGCGAATGGGGTGCCCGAACGGTTGGTTATGAAAGTGCCGCGGTCATTCCCAGCCTCGCGATGCGCATGGCGTTCCTGCGCGGGAGTGCTCGGCAGTACGGCGGAATGATGGCCGACTATCGCTCGTGCAACTTCGGCGACGCGGCCACGATCTACGCCAACCAGGGCTATCATTACCCCGGCACGCCGCGCTACGTGTACGACAACTCGTACGACGTCTGGGCCGGCGCGGGCATGACCTGGTACAAGTTCGATATCTGGCACCAGTACATGGCCGGTTCGGCGGTGTTTTACCACGAACAGGGTCACGACGAGTTCTGGCAGCCGGGCGGCAGTTCGGTTGCCCCGCGCCCGCTGCAGCTTTCGCCCAAGGGCCGGCTCGTCGAGCAGTTCCTCGAAGTCACGCGCAAGCACGCCGATCGCGGCACTCCCTACACGCCGATCGCGTTCTTGCTCGACCGCGCCCACGGCTGGGACCCGAACAGTTACCAGCCGACCTATTTCGGGCAGGACGCGAGTCTGAACCCGACCGTGCTCAGTTTCGATCGCCACGCCCGCATGATCAAGGAGTGGTTCCGCGTCGCCTACCATCCGTATGGCCCGCGCGAGGCCGAAATCAACACGGGTCCAAATCAGGTGAGCATCCCGGGCACGTTCGGCAACATCTTCGATGTTCTCGTCACGTCGCCAACCAAGCTCGACGTGCTGGACAGTTACCCGGTCGTCGTGCTCTCCGGTGAAGTGACGCTCACAGCCGCGTGGGGCAAGAAACTCGCCGAATATCTCGAACGCGGCGGCACGGTGATTTTGTGCGATGATCATGTCAACGGCCCCGGCTCGAAGGAATTTCAAATTCCAGAACTGGGGCCGGTCACCGAGGACAATTCGATTCAATGGCTTCCGACGACAAAGAAGATCGCATCGCAACGATTCCGCTATCGTGCGATCCGCGGTGGCCAGCCGCTGGCCGCGGCATCGAACGGCGACGCTATCGCATCGGTGTTTGATCGCGGCAAAGGCCGGCTCGTGTTGATCTCGGTCCCGCGTGGTTTGGGAATCGACAGTGCGGCAACACCGCTGGTCGCTCTTGTAATGGCTCACTCGCGTCAGGGTCTTGTGCCCGTGGAAATCGAAGGCGAAGCGGAATGGCTGCTGAATCGTACCGACCGAGGTTGGATCATTACCCTCTTTAACCCCGCCGGCATCCACAAGCCGCAGCACGGAGTCGTGCCCACCGACTACTCGCAAAAGCGACAGGTGCAAGTTCGAGCGGCGCAGGAATTGACCAAAGCCATCGAATGGTTCAACGAATCGCCGATTCCCATAGCTCGCGATCGCGGCCGATCCATGGTCCAACTCGTTGTGCCCGCAGGTGGGGTGCGAATCGTTGAAATCGAATAGGACTGTCGTATTCCGTCGCGAGGATTCTTACAATACCGCCGGCAATTGTCCCAGCGCTCGATGGAAGGGACACCGGTTGTGAGTGCTATCGAGGCATCCTGTCCGGCGTGTGGTGGAGCAATTCAATTTCGGATTGGCTCGTCGATCGTCACTGTCTGCACGTACTGCCGCTCGGCAGTAGCGCGTGGCGACCGGCACATCGAGGATCTGGGCAAGGTCGCCGAAATTGTCGAAACGGAATCGCCGCTCGCGCTCGGACTGCGTGGTCAACACGAGGGCGTTCGATACGAGCTAGTGGGGCGATCTCAGCTTGCCCACGCGGCGGGCGGGACGTGGGATGAGTGGTACGTTGCGTTTGCCGATGGGCGCTGGGGATGGCTGGCAGAGGCTCAAGGACGGTTCTATCTCACCTTTGAGAAGCCGAATCAACAGCCAGAGTTCGTGCCTGGGTTTGACGAATTGGACCCTGACGATCAAGTGTTCGGAATTCCGGGATCCGTTTCGTGGACCGTGGGCGAAGTAGGCGAAGCTCGAACAATCGCCGCGGCGGGTGAAATCCCATTTCGGCTGGAGCCTGGGCGAAGTTTTCGGTATGCGGATCTCGCGGGGCCGGCGGGCGAGTTTGCCACGATTGATTACGGCAACGATCCGCCCACTTTGTACATCGGTCGCCAGGTTTCACTCGATGAACTTGGCATACCGGCGACGGCCCGCGCGCCGGAACGAGCGGCCCGCCGCGTTCAGGCCATCCAACTTTCCTGTCCGCATTGCGGCGGCCCTTTGGAATTGAGGGCGCCGGACAAATCCGAACGCGTCACGTGTCCGAACTGCAACTCGCTGCTCGACGTCCATCAAGGCAAGCTCAAGTTTTTCAAGGCACTGGCACCGGCGGCCGTTCACCCGGCCATTCCCATCGGGGCGACCGGTGAATTTGATGGAACGATACTCACGGTGATCGGCTTCATGCAGCGCAGCGTTCAGATCGACGGCGAACGCTACTTCTGGGAAGAGTATCTGCTGTACGGGCCAGGTGCCGGATTTCGCTGGCTTGTGTGTAGCGATCAGCACTGGAGTTTCGTGCAAGCCGTTTCACCCGGCGAGATCTCTGAAGCCGGCAGTTCGGCAAAATATCGTGGCAAGCTATTCAAGTGTTTTCAAACGGCCGAGGGCCGCGTCGAGCACGTTTGTGGCGAGTTTTATTGGAAAGTCGCGGTCGGCGAGTGCGTGGACATGTACGACTTTGTGCGACCGCCGCTGATGTTGTCGAAAGAAGTTTCGTGGGTCGTGGGCCTTGATCCGGCCAAATCGTCTGCGGCCGCAAGCGTTCTGGATTCTGTTCTCAGCGAATTCGCCGAATCGACTGGCGATCAACTTGAACAACCGGAGCCGCCGAAAGGGAAACGAAAGAAGGGCAAGGGCAAGAAGCGATCGGCCAGGACCGGCGAAGTGAATTGGTCGCTCGGCACGTACTTGCCGCACGCGAGGCTCGAAGCGATCTTCCGTCTCGACCGCCTGCCGCGTTCGTCGGTGGTCGCGCCGAATCAGCCGTTTCTCCACCGGGCAATCTACAAGCAATGGAGCGTACTGACTGCCACAGTGGTCGTCGTGGGTTTTCTAATCTCGGCGATATCGCCGCGCCGCGTGGTACTTGAAAAATCGTATCCGCTGTCGCCGCCGGAAGCCGGCGGGTCGCCGCAGATTGCTTTTAGCGAACCGATCGATCTTGGCGGTTTTCAAAACGTGCACGTGGCCGCCCGATCGCCTGACGCATTTGCAATGGCGACAATTTCGGGGGAATTGTACCACGAGAAGACCGGCCGATTGCGCCAGTTTCAGGTGCTCGCGCCGAGTTCTCCGATGGGCGGTTACGGGTCGGGAGTGTTTCTGTCCGCGCTGCCCGCGGGGAAATACACCCTGCGACTGGAAGTGCATCCGGGCACAAATCCACCGCTGGCTGTCGTGGTCGTGCGAGTTCGCCAGGGGGTGCCGCGGTATGCTCACTGCGTGTACGCCATGCTCGCCCTGGCGGTTGTACCGGTGCTCGTCATGATTGGCCAAATGGCATTTGAACACCGACGATGGAAGAACAGTTCGTTTGGATTGTGATTTGAGATTTCAGATTTGAGATCTGCGATTTGAGATCTGAAATTACTGACTTGAGTTACGAAAGCAGAGGTCACTCATGCTGAGTCGTTTCTATCTGGTCTTGAGTGCGGCGATCATAGGTTTTTACGGCATTTCGGCCGTGTGTGGCTGGGAATTTGAAAGCACGCGACAACAAGCGGTCGCGGCCGGCACGCGATCGTGGTTCGGCGGACATTCGTTTGGCGGAGGCCGTTCCACCGGCTCCCATTTCTCTGGTTTTCATGGAGGTAAATGATGACTGAACTCATGGAGTCCCTCGTCAAGCCGCTCATCATGACGGTCATTTTCAGCACGTTCGGCCTGGTCCTGTTTCTGATTGCGTTCTGGGCCATCGTTCGGATGACGCCGTTTTCGATCCGCAAGGAATTGGAGCAAGACCAAAACGTCGCGATTGCCGTGGTGATTGCGGCGGTGATTATCGGCATCGCGTTGATCGTAGCGGCTGGAGTACACGGGTAGCCGATGAACCGAACACCGGTCTTGTTCCTCAATGTTCTGATCATCGCCACGTGCGGGCTGATCTACGAGTTGCTCGCCGGCACGCTCGCCAGTTACGTGCTAGGCGATTCGGTGCGCCAGTTTTCGCTCATCATCGGCATTTACTTGTCGGCGATGGGCGTCGGGTCGTGGCTGTCACGATTTGTGGAACGCGGGCTTGCCCGTTGTTTTATCGAAGTCGAACTCGGCGTAGCCCTCCTCGGTGGGGTTTCGGCCCCGCTGCTCTTCATGAGTTTCGCTCGATTGGGCTGGTTTCACGTCGTGCTCTACGGGGTTGTATTTGCCATCGGCGTGCTGGTTGGGCTTGAGATTCCGCTGCTCATGCGAATTCTCAAAGATCAACTCGACTTCAAGGAGATCGTCTCGCGCGTTTTGGCGTTTGATTACGTGGGTGCCCTGGTGGCGTCGCTCCTGTTTCCAATTTTTCTGGTGCCGAAACTGGGCCTGGTGCGCACCTCGCTGCTCTTCGGAATACTGAATGCCTGCGTAGGCCTGTGGGGCACGTGGCTGATGGAGCCGTTGATCGGCGGCCGTGTCACGTGGCTACGCGGCCGGGCGGTGATCGTAATCTTGTTTCTGGTTGCAGCGCTGACCCAAGCGAATAGGCTCACGGGCCTCGCCGAAGAAAACTTGTTCGCCGATACAATCGTCTACACCAATAATTCGCCGTACCAGCGCATCGTAATCACTGAGGGGCGCGGCGGCTTCCAGCTTTATCTCAACGGGAACCTGCAATTCAACTCGACGGACGAATACCGCTACCACGAGGCCCTGGTGCATCCGGCGATGACGCTGGTCGGGGCACCGAAGCATGTTTTGATACTTGGCGGCGGCGACGGATTGGCCCTGCGCGAAGTGCTCAGATATGCATCGGTCGAGTCGGTGACGCTGGTCGATTTGGACCCGGACATGACGCGACTGCCGCAGCGATTTCCGCCGCTGGCGAAGTTGAATCAGAACGCGTTCGATGATTCGCGAGTTCGCGTGATCAATCGGGACGCGATGATCTGGTTGGAAGAGCCTGGCCCGCTGTTCGATGCGGCCATTGTGGACTTTCCCGATCCGAACACATTTGCCCTGGGCAAGCTCTACACAACACGGTTCTACCGGCTGCTTTTTCGGCGCTTGTCGCCCGAGGCGGCCGTGGGAGTTCAGTGTACGTCGCCGCTCTTGGCCCGCACTTCATACTGGTGCATCGTGCGCACGATGGAGGCGGCGGGTTTTTTTGTCCGGCCCTATCACGCTGCGATTCCGTCGTTTGGCATTTGGGGGTTCGCGCTCGCCCGACGATCGCCGTTTGAACCGCCGGCCCATGCCCCGGCCGGGTTGCGATTCTTGGATGATCCAACGATGGCCGCCATGTTTGTCCTGCCGGCTGACCTTCAGCCCGTGCCGAGCGAGATCAACCGATTGGATAACCAGGTGCTCGTCCAATATTACGAATCGGAGTGGAAACGATGGGAGTAGCCAGAGGGCCAGAACCAAATTCCGAGCAATCCCGCAGGCATGCTTCGCATGGAGTCGTTCGTGCTCGATTCTCGACATTGCGTTTGGGATCGACCCGTCGAGACGTTTTGGCCGCATTGCTTGGCGTGCCTGCGGCGCTGGCCGCCGGATGCAATCGCGCTGTGAATCATGATTTTGCGGGGGAAATTGTTGGTGCCTCGGAAGGCGTTGGCCACCGTTTGCGAGACGGCCTGAAGGTTGAAGTTCCGTCTGATCGCTGGCAGGACGCGGGAGTTGTCATCGTGGGCGGCGGAGTCGCGGGGCTCGCTGCAGCCTGGCGGTTTTTGCGAGCGGGGTTCGACGATTTCGTCTTGTTGGAGCTGGAATCGTCACCGGGTGGCACTTCGCGAAGTGGTCAATCTCGCATGCTCTCGTTTCCGTGGGGTGCCCACTACATCCCCGCACCCATGCAACAGAATCGAGCCCTCGTTTCGTTGTTGGATGAAATGCATGTGTTGGAAGGCCCGAATGCCGACGGCGAGCCAGTAGTTGCGGAAGAGTTCCTATGCCGCGATCCGCAAGAGCGAATCTTCTTCAAGGGCCGCTGGTACGAAGGGTTATACCATCACGCTGGTGCGAGTCGCGAGGACCTGAACCAACTGAACCGTTTCATGACCACTGCCCACGGCTGGGTGGGCTGGCGCGACCCGCGGGGCCGTCGTGCGTTCGCTCTGCCGTTAGCAAAATGTTCGGACGCCGCTGCCGTCACGGAGCTTGATTCTGTTTCGATGGACGAATGGCTCGGCCGGCATGGGTTCACATCAGCTCGGCTGCGCTGGCTCGTCAATTATGCGTGCCGCGATGATTACGGACTGACGCTCGAAAATACCAGTGCCTGGGCTGGCCTCTTCTACTTCGCGGCACGAGTGGCCCAGCCCGGCAGCGAGCCGCAGCCGCTCATTACGTGGCCCGAGGGCAATGGCCGACTGGTTTCACACTTATTCGGTAAAGCGAAGGCGAAAGTTCGGCTTGAGTTTGCCGTAGCCGATATCGTTCCCACTGAACGTGACGGCGAAGCGGGTGTGGATGTCATGGCCGTCGATCATGCCGGCCAGAGTGCGATCGGGTTTCACGCAAGACAAGTGGTTTTCGCCGCTCCCAGTTTTCTGTCGCGATTCCTGATTCGGCCATTTCGAGCGGACCCGCCTTTGCACTTGAACGAGTTTCATTACGGTGCCTGGATGGTGGCAAACGTCTTCCTGAAGGATCGGCCGGGCGGCCAGGGTTTTCCGCTCGCGTGGGACAACGTGTTCTACGAAAGTCCTTCGCTCGGTTATGTCGTCGCCACACACCAGCGAGGGCTGGACCACGGGCCGACTGTGTTTACTTACTACTATCCGTTGTGCGATGCCAACCCGCGCGTGGCGAGATCGAAGTTGCAGGCGGCCGACTGGTCGCAATGGACGGATGTCGTATTGGCTGACCTTGCGCGGGCCCATCCAGGAATCACATCGCTCATCGAGCGGATCGACGTCATGCGTTGGGGCCACGCGATGATTCAGCCGCGCCCGGGATTCATTTGGGGTCGCGACCGGCTTGCGGCCGCACGGCCTTTTCGCGGCATTCACTTCGCCCACTCCGACCTGAGTGGCGTGGCCTTGTTCGAGGAGGCATTCTATCAGGGTATCCGGGCCGCCGAAGAAGTACTGACTTTTCGCGGTCGCCAGGACGAATCCATCTTGTGAGGGGACGGAGGCTCGCGGTTTTTCCGGATGGGGTCAGAACCCGATCGGTTCCCGACTCAACTGTTCCGCGTTGATTATCTCCTGCACCGGCTCTTCATCGTCATCGAGAATCGGTTGCAGCAGTTCGACGAGGAGGATGGTTGGCTTGCTAGTCTTCAGTCGTTGCTTCAGGATTTTCTGGTTTTCGTTTACGACGCGGGCGGCGAGTTGATCGAACGCGGTCACGCGATCCCATTTCTTTTGCACGGATCGAGAATCCAGTGTGGCTGTCAAATCAACTCCGCCGTCTCGTTCCTCACGATCGAAAAAGCTGTCGGCGACCAGATCGCGCAACAGAAATTCCATGTCTTCGCGAGTGACCGCGATTCGTAATGTGTGTGGTTCTTTTGGTTCTTCCCTGAGAGCCGCCGCCTCATGTTCGCGGAACGGGTTTGTGATGAGCTGGGCAATGGCCCGATTGGCCGATGCCTCTTTAACGCTTGGCTCGGTACGTAAAGTCACCTGGGCATACTTCCGGCCGAAGTTTTCGTTGGGATGGGGATACACAACCGAAAGCGTGTGCGTGCCGGTGCCAACGGCAGGCAGAGACGCTTGCATGGCCGAGTCTGGTGAAGTGGTCCAGGCGTACTCGATGTGAACGCTGGAGTGCGGCAACTGATGAATGACATTGTTGGCGTACCGCCGGTTAATGCCACAGCCCGTGGCGAGCGAGGCCCAGCATAGCGCGGCCATCATGGCCCAATGTGCCCTCTTCCCTGACCGGCTCACTTGTATTCCTCCCTCGGCGGGTTAAACACATCGATCGCGCGCACCGGCGAGTCGAGAGCCACGACCTTGTGGCGCACGTTGCTGGGCATGTGATACATGTCGCCCGGCCCGAGCACGCGGCTCTCGCCGCCGATCGTAAACTCGGCCCGACCCTCGAGCACCATGCCCATCTGTTCGTGATGATGCTGGTGTTCCGTCACGACCGAATGCGGTTCGAGATCCACCAGCGCCAGCATGAGGTCAGAACCCCACACAATGTGCGCGTTGACGCCCGGAAAGATCTGCCGCCGTGCGCCGTCGGATTGGTCGAAGAAATAGCGACTCATTGGTCCCGTTCCGTTTCAGATAAGGGGCGGGAATATACCGGAAACTGTTGAAATGGCTCAAGGCGGAGATATACGAGACTACCGCTTTTTCGCCGCAGGGTATCGTTTTGTGGCGAACTGGACCCAGTTAATGGCCAAAGTCCTTCGGTCCATGCCGTAGACAGTTTGCAGCGCCTTGTCGGCGGCGGTCTTCTTCCGGAGTTCGTTGCCGAGGTTGATGAGTCCCTTTTCGCTTTGCTTGAGTGAAGCGAGGTAGTCGATGAGACCGAATCCGAGCACGCCGGGGTCGCCACCGCCTTTTTCATCGAGCAGGGCGGCCACCGGGTCGCCCTCGGTCACGGCCTCACGGATTTGTTGGCGGTACTCGCGGTAAAGTTCGGCCTTGGGGTCGCTGCGGGCGGCGAGGAATCGGCCGATTCCCACGTTGAACCAATTGGGAGTTTCTCCCTGAGCGGCGAGAAACGCGGCGGCGACCTGCTCGACGATAAGCCCCTTGAGCGATGCGGCGGAGTTCTCCGCCGGCTTGGGCACGGCGGCGTAACTCGTCTCAATCATGGTGAAATGGTGTCCCTGAATCTCGCGTGGCACCTCGCGGTTCTCTACTACCAGAGCATGTTCGGTGTATTCGTGCCGATCGGCAAACAGGTGCAGCGTCAGCTTGCCCTTCCAAATTGCGTCTTTGGGCGAACGGCTGAACATGCGGCCGAGATCCTTGGCCGCCGTCTCGGCCCACTGGCCCGCCTGGTCCAGCTCATTTTGAGGCAGCGTGCCCATGACGATGAAGTGATCGGTCTCGATCAGCTCAGGGGCCTTCGATGGATTGCCCGCCGACCAGTGCTCCTTGGCCTTTTCCTTGTGCAAATCGAGCAATTGGGAGTCGTTCATGGCCGCGACCTTTGCCTTCAGTTCCTCCTCCGGGCTGGGAACCATGTCGGCCAGCGTTGAGTTGGGCGTGAACTTAGGTGCTCCGTCAAACTTGGCGCCCTGCTTCACCCACGTCTCCACCCTTTCAATGATGTCGCGTCGCAGCGCTCGGCCGTTGCGTGGCATGCGTGGCTCTTCTTCGCCCTTGAGCATCAGCACGAGCCGGCTTTCGTCTGGCTTGCCGGGCACGATATCGTCGTTCCCCTTCTCGCCGCCCTTCATGAGCATATTGAATGTGGCGAGGCTGAATTTGCTTCGAGGGTTGTTCGCACCGTGACACCCTTGGCAGTTGCGAGCGAAGATGGGAGCGACATCTTTTACGAAACTGACTCCGCCGGATGCCGGAGCCGGTTCCGTCGTTGGCTTTGAAGGGGCGGGCTCCGGGTCGACTTTCTTCGTGGCGTCCTTTGGCTTGTAACGATCCTGGATCTTCTTTTGGTTCTCGATGAATTTCTCAAGGGTCGAGAGACCTGGATCCTTCTCGCTCAATCCACCTTCCTTCAACTTCTTGACGGCGTCCTGTAATTGTTCGAGCGTCTTGGTCGCGTCCTCATACTTTCGGCCCATGATCTGCGAGCTTACTTGGGCCTTCAGTTTGTTCGCATCGGCGATTTTCTGGCGCTGCTCCGCGTTTGGCTGTTGGGCAGTCGCCACGACGGTCAACAAAACAGTGACCGCTGCCGTTGAGGCAATCACAAAAAGCAAGCGTCGCATGGATGTTCTCTTCTGGCGTGCAGGGGATGAAGTCGAGTTTCAAGTTCCACTGATTATAGAAGCAGTCGCCGGGTCTATCACCAGGAATTCCAAGGCCCCTCAAATCATGACGCATGAAATCGGAATTTCTTAGCCCAAGTGCTCCTCGATTCGCAACAGCTCATTGTACTTGGCCAGCCGCTCGCTTCGGGCTACCGAACCGATCTTGATCTGACCGGCGGCGGTGGCGACGGCCAAATGGGCGATGGTCGTGTCCTCAGTCTCGCCGCTGCGGGCCGAAATGATCGTGCGATATCCGGCCGCCTTGGCCTGGGCGATAACCAGCAGTGTCTCAGAGAGCGTTCCAATCTGATTCGGTTTCACCAAAATGGCGTTGGCGACGCCGGCCGCAATGCCGCGTGCCAAGCGGGCGGGATTGGTCACAAACAAATCGTCACCGATGAGTTGTACGCGGTTGCCGAGCCGCTCGGTGAGTTGCCGCCAACCGTCCCAATCGTCTTCAGCACAGCCGTCTTCGATCGAGATGATCGGATACCGATCCACCCAGTCGGCGAGCAAATCCACGAGGGCATCGCTGCCTAATACTCCATGATCGCCACTCGCGATGCGATAGCGTCCATCACGAAAGAAATGCGTGCTCGCCACATCGATTGCGATGGCCACATCTTTGCCGGGTGTCAGGTTCACCGCACCAATTGCCTCCACGATCAACTCGACTGCCTCACGGTTCGAGCGAAGTCGTGGTCCGTAGCCGCCTTCGTCGCCAACCAGGATTGACTCGTATCCCCGCGCCGCCAAAACGTGGCCGAGGCTACGATAGATCGCAGCGATCCACCCCAAGGATTCTCGCATGCTCTTTGCCCTGACGGGCATGACCAGGAAGTCCTGAAAATCAAGATTGTCGCCGGCGTGCAATCCGCCGGAGATCATGTTGACCATGGGGAGTGGCAACATGGGCGATGCAAGATTTGAGATTTGAGATTTGAGATTTGAAATCTCAGATTGGCACGATTTGGCAGTATCGATCCACAATTGGTTCAAGTATTCGAATAGCGGAACTCCTCGTGCGTCGGCCGCAGCGTGAGCACACGCCAGCGAGACGCCGAGGACCGCGTTGGCCCCGAGCCGAGACAGATTCGGTGTGCCGTCGAGTGCTACCATTTGGCGATCGATTTCATCCTGATGCTCGACATTCCTGCCGATCAATTGCGGGCCAATGGTCTCATTCACATTGGCAACGGCTTTCATGCACCCCTTGCCGTGGAATCGAGACAAATCACCATCGCGCAGCTCGACCGCTTCATGGCTGCCGGTGCTCGCCCCGGCAGGGACAATCGCCCGTCCTCGTCCCCCGCGATCACAAGTCACTTCAACCTCGACCGTCGGGTTGCCCCGACTGTCAAGCACTTCGCGAGCGTGGATCGTTCGTATCTTTGCCATATCGGTCAGGCTACGGGCCGCCGGCGAGAAGTCAAGCACGAGCCGGCCTATTGACGACCTCGGACAACTGTCGTACAGTGTCTCGGACATTTGTCAAAGGTTGCGATCATGGCCCAAGATTATTCAAGTCCCAGTGGTTCGCCCAGCGCGGCGGATCGTGGGGCTACTGTGTCTATCGACCAGTTCATCGCCCTGAACGATGAACTCGCGGCGCTGGTACGGGCGGGGTTGCCGATGGAGCACAGCCTGGACCAACTCGCCAGAGAGACGCCCGGTGCTCTGGGTGAAATCATTCGCGAACTGGGAACTCGCATGAGTCGCGGCGAGACGTTGGCTCAGGCCGTCGCCTCGGAGCGGCATCGTTTCCCGGGCGTGTATCGAGCGGTCGTGGAGGCGGGCCTGAAGGCGGGGCGACTGTCCGCGGCGTTGGAGGGCGTTGCTAGCTTCGCTCGCAGCTACGCCGACCTGCGGCGAGCGATTGGCATGGCGTTCATTTACCCACTCATCGTGTTCACGACCGCCTACGGGCTGTTCCTGATATTTGTGTTTAGGATTCTGCCCAAGTTTTTGGAGACGTACGAATTCCTCCGGATTCCGACTCAGAGCATTCTCGCGTCGCTGATGAAGTTTCGTGAGAGCTTACCGATTTGGGGGCCGGTCCCGCCGCTCGTGCTGTTGCTGGCCGCCGTTTTCTGGGTTCGATCGGGGCGGGTGATGGTGCTCCAGCCGGCGTGGGGGCGTCGCATGGTGGGCTGGATTCCGTGGGTGCGCGACATTCTGGCCAATTCGCGGTCCGCCTGTTTCTCAGAACTGCTCGCATTGCTCGTGGAACATGAAGTCCCGTTGCCGGAGGCGATAACCCTGGCCGCGGAATCGACGGCGGACGATGCAATGGCGGCAGGTGCTCGCGATATCGCCGCGGCCATCGAACGCGGCGACTCAGTTTCGAGTGTCGTGCAATCGGCAACGGTCTTTCCGCCGATGTTGCGCTGGCTAATGGTCACAGGCGTCGAGCGCGGCGCATTGGGCAAGGCGTTGCGACACGCGGCCGAAACTTACCGCGAGCTGGCACTGCACCAGACCAGCCTTGCCAAGCAACTATTGCCGGTAACGCTGCTGTTGGCTATCGGAGCCACCACGGCGTTCGTGTATTGCATCTCGGTGTTTGTCCCGTTCGTGGCGCTGATCCACGATTTGTCGGTGTTTTGAAGATTGGTCGGTCACGCGATGAGTGATTCGATAGAGGAACCTGGTGGCACGGTCGACCCAGTCGGTGGCCGCCCGGCGAAACGGTTGACGGGGGCTGAGGCGGCGGCGCTCGCCGAGCAAATTTCCGGTCTCGCCGCAGCCGCCTTGCCGATTCCGGATGGTCTGCGCTCGATGGCGGAGGAGATTCCGTCAGGCGGCCTGCGCCGGGCGCTGCTCGATCTGGCCGAGCGACTGGAACGCGGTGTTCCGCTGGAGTCGGCACTGGAACAAATGAGTCCAGCGATGCCGGACCACATGCGTGGACTGGTGCGTGCGGGTGTCCAATCTGGGCGCCTGGGCGAAATTCTGGCCCAGTATGTCCGCTATCACAGCCTGGCCACGCAACTGCACCGCAAAACGGTTTCGAGCATGATCTACCCGCTGGTTCTGATCATTGTCTTCTTTTTCATATTCTCGTTCATGATGGTTTTGATCGTGCCGAAGTTCAAAAAGATCTTCATGGACTTCGGGGTTGAGTTGCCCCATGTGACGAATTCACTCTTAGTCGTGTCAGACCTGTGCGTTGAATTCTGGCAGGTCTGGTTAGGGATCCTTGTTGTCGGTCCGATCCTCGCCTGGATTTATGCCTGGTTTTTTTTGCCGCAGGCGACGAAGCAGCGACTGCTGTATCGAATGCCACTCATGGGCCCACTCTGGCGTTGGACCGGGCTGGCCCAGTTTGCACGGCTCTTGGCGATGCTGATTGAGAGCGAACTGCCGCTGCCCGCCGCGCTGAAGTTGGCGGGCGACGGCGTGGGAGACGCGGAGATCGCGGACGCGGCCAATCACGTGGCGCGGGAGATCGAAGCGGGCCGATCGCTCGCAGAGAGCGATGCCCGGCGGTCGCGATTTCCGGCCGGACTGGCACAGAGCCTTCAGTGGAGTGAGGGCACTCAGTCGTTGGCCGAGTCGCTCCGTTCGGCTGCCGAGATGTCTGAGGGCCAGGCAATGATCCACGCGGAGTTCGTACTGCGGGCGGCCCCGCCGCTCACCATGATCTTCATTCTGGTGCTCCTCGGGTTCATCGTCATCGGGTTGTTCATGCCGCTCATCAAACTGATTACTGAGCTATCCGGATAACTGAAAGGGAGCCGACCGCCTGTGGAAGGAATAATTCTCGGACTAATCCTGGCCTTGTTTCTCCTGCCGCTTGGAGGCGGCATGCTGGTCGCGGCCGACTCGGTAGCTGGTAATCGCAGATCGCCTGAGTTGGCTAACTCCAGTTTCGCCATTCAATTGTTCGGGGTGATTTTGCTTGTGATTGGCATCCTGCCGTGGATTGCGTTCCTTTTTGCTTTAGCGATTTGGATATTTGCAGGCGAGGTGGTCTTTGGTGACCTGACTGAATTACTCGTCGCGCTAAACTCCGTGATATTTATCAGCACAATTCTCCTAGCAGGCGCTATGTTAATCGGGATTAGCCGGCTGATTCGTCAATCTCGATCAACCGAGCAAGAAGCACTTTTGGACAAAATGCTTGGCAGCGTGAAAGTAATGGGGTGGCTCTGGTTTCTTTTCGGAATCCTCATGCTTTTTTTCCCCATCGGATTGATTCTGAGTGCGATTCTTCTGATCATCATCTTTGTAATCATCCAGCGACGGTCTGCTTGCCAGAGTGAACTCTTGTGGATTCTGATGATCGCGTCGCAAAAGAATAAGCCACTTGCGCCGGGGGTTGAGGCGTTCGCTCAGGAGTGTCAGGGAAGCTATCGTCGCGGAGCCATGTGCTTGGCACACCTGCTGAATTCCGGCCTCTCTCTCCCTGATGCCCTGGACCGCGTTCCGCAAGTCTTGCCGGAATCCGTCAAGGTCGCCGTTCGTGTGGGCTGGGAGTCTGGATCGCTCGCTCAGGCCCTTCGAGAAATCGCCGTGAGTCGAACTTTGCGAAAACCTATTTGGCACACTGTGGCTGCCCGGCTCGCCTACTTGGTCGCGTTGCTGATCGTGCTCCTATCGATTGTCAGCTTCGTACTGTATTTCATCATTCCGAAGTTCAAGAAGATCTTTATGGATTTTGGTGTTGAGTTGCCGAAGCTGACGCTCCTGGTGCTTACGGTTTCGGATTGGGTCGTTGAGTACTTTCCATTTGTGATCCAACCTGCACTCACTTGCATTGTGTATGTGTTGGTTTTGAAATGCTGGGTCGCGTGGCGACCGAAGTTCGTGAATCGGTTGCTGTTTCGAATGGACACTGCGCGGCTACTGCGCGCATTGGCATGGAGCGTAGACGCTGGGCGGCCGTTGACTGCGGGTCTGGATACGCTTGCACGATGGTCGCCACGATGGAACATTCGGCATCGGCTCGCCTGCGCGCTAGGCGGTGTCAATCGCGGAGCCAATTGGTCGGAGTGCTTGGTGGACCAGGGACTGATCAGGCCGACGGAGGCCGCCGTGCTCGATTCGGCTGAGCGGGCGGGCAACTTGCCGTGGGCCATGCGTGAGCTTGCGGAGAATGCCGAGCGACGTCTCGCTTACCGACTACAGCTCTGTAACCAGATTTTGTTTCCCTGTGTGGTCCTGTGCTTCGGTGGACTCGTCTTCTTCTTCGTCGCGGGCATGTTTACCCCGCTGGTCAAACTAATCTCGGAGCTTTCGGGATGATCGGTCCAACAATCAACAATCAAAAATCAAGAATCAAAAATGCCTCGGGCTTCACGCTGCTGGAAGCCTCGGTCGCCGGAGTGTTGCTTGTCGTTCTCATGGTGATTGCGGCCCAATTAATCGGCTGGGTGTTGAGCGAACGGCGAGCGAGCGAGCGGCGGCACTGGGCGACCGTGGAGGCGGAAAACGTGATGGAGAGGTTGTCGAGTGTGCCGTGGAACGAGCTGACTTCGGTCCGCGCAGCCGCAGAACGACTATCGCCACAGGCCGGAACCGTTCTACCCGCGGGAGAACTGAAAACGAAGATCGCCGACGAGCCGGATTCGCCAGACGCAAAGCGAATCGACATCGAAGTTCGTTGGGAACGCAGGCCGCATGAGCAGGCCGCACCTGTCAGGTTGACGGCATGGGTGTATCGTCGCGGAGAACAAAATCAGTGACACGCCGCAGCGGAATAACGCTGATCGAGTTACTCGTGGTCATTACAACGAGCATGCTGATTGTCGGGCTTGCTGCCGGCATGGTCCACGTGTTGTTACGGGCCCACCGGACCACGGAGGATCATCTGGTCCGAAGCGTTACGGTTCGCCGGTTGTGCGAAGCAGTCCGCAAGGAAGTGTGGGCGGCCAATGCCGCGAATTGTGCGGAGGTGGAAAACGCCAGTCGGTTGGAGCTGAAGTTCGACGCAAACCGACGCGTCGAGTTTCGCGCTTCGGATCAGGCGGTGATTCGCACGGATTACCAAGCCGGACGGGCTCTCCTTCGCGAAAAATATCTTTTACCCGGTAAGAGCCGAGCACGGTTCGAGGTTGTTACGGGCACGAACGGAAGCACTGTAAGGCTTGTGATCGAAAATCGACCCGATCCGTTGGCCGAAACTGCATGGAAAAAAATGCACGTCGAAGCCGCAGTCGGTCGCGACCTGCGATTTGTGCCCAGAGTGGAATAAGATCGTGAGAAGCACGACAAATCTCCGGAATCAACCAACGATGCCACACCCCAACCGGCGTGGCCTGGTGCTGATCATCGTGATGGTCTGTTTGGCGTTGTTCGTCATTCTGGGTGGCGTGCTCACAAAGCTAATTCTCACCGAACGGCGGCAGGCACGAGTGGAAGAATGGCGGGTGCAGGCGGAGTGGCTTGCCGAATCGGCGATCGAGCGGGCCGCGGCGCGACTGGAGCAAACGCCCGATTATGCCGGCGAATCCTGGCAACCACCGGCCGGCCGACTCGGCGAACGCAATGGCGGCATCGTCGCGATCCAAATCGAACGCGATGCCACGCGGGAGAATCGGCGGCTCGTACGAGTCGTGGCTGACTTCATGCGAGACGGTGAGCGTTGCGCTCGGCGCACAAGGGAAATCACGATTGAACTGAAAACGAAGAAAACCTAGACCAAACCATTGGAGACAGAATCATGAAACCGCAAGCCTACCGGTCGTCGTCAAAATTGCGCGGTTTTACGCTCATCGAACTTCTCGTGGTGATCGCCATCATTGCCGTGCTGATTGCCTTGCTGTTGCCGGCGGTGCAGATGGCCCGCGAGGCGGCCCGGCGAACTCAGTGCCGAAATCATCTCATGCAACTCATTCTGGCATTGCACAATTACGAGCAAGCACACGAAGTGCTCCCATCCGGCGTCGTCAACCCCGATGGCCCGATCAAGAACGAGTCGAAGGGTTTTCACTTCGGTTGGATGGCCCAGATCCTGCCGTTCGTGGACCAGAACAACGTGTACAGGCATTTGGATTTTTCGGCCGGAGTCTACGACCCGCGAAACTCAACCGCCCGGTCCGCGGCTGTTTCCGTTTTCTTCTGTCCTTCGGAGATGAGCCCCGAAAAGCTCGACGGCGTTGGGCCGACCAACTACGCCGGTTGCCACAACGACGTAGAGACACCGATCGCGGCCGACAACACGGGCGTGCTCTTTCTCAACAGCTCGGTGCGCATCGAGCGGATCGAAGACGGCAGCTCGAACACGCTATTTTTGGGCGAAAAACTCATGGAGAAGGGACATCTCGGCTGGGCGTCAGGTACGCAATCGACGTTGCGAAATATGGGCGCCAAGATCAACAGCGATTCTTCCAGACAGCGGTGGTCCAGTCCGCCGGCGCTGCCGGAAGATCAAACTCAGCCGATCGCTCTCGACGCCGTCGGAAGCTTCGGCAGCATGCACCCCGGCGGGGCCAGCTTCGCCGTGGGCGACGGCTCCGTTCGGTTTATCAGCTCCAATGCGAATCTCGATGTGCTGCAGAAACTCGCCAACCGAAAGGACGGCGGCATTGTGGGAGGCGATGAGTTCTAACGAGTCAGAGCGAATCGGCTACTTCCGCCAACGCTGTTTCCCAACAGCCAATTCCCGATTCCAACAAATCGGTGCTGAGCCGACGTACGGCCTGCCGCTTCGGTTCTTCGGGCAGGTAATCCACCGGGCTCGTGCCGTCGATGCGGGCGAGCATGCAAAGCGCAAAATGGTCAATGGCGCGGCGGGTGAGATCGTCCAAAGACAACGCCTCTTCGCGAGCGACCGCCGGGCGTATCTGCTCGCGATATGAGTCCCAAAACACTCGCGTTAGTTGAAAGAATCGGTCGCGAATCGAATCGTGTTTAATGGACTTGAGAATCAAATGGCTGAGGAAAAATCCAAGGTCGAACGCCGGATCGCCCCAGTGGCCGGTCTCGTAATCGACGAGTGTGATGCCGGCGTCGTGGATCAACAGATTCTTCGGGCTAAAGTCCGCGTGCGTCAGTGCGATGCGAGTACAAAACATCTCATCGGCAATTCGGTCGATTTGGCCGATGCACTCCGGGTGCTTGTTCCGCAGCCGCCAGTAAAACGGCTCCACGCGAAGCTGGACAAAAACCTCAATATCATCAAATTGACGTGCCAATTCGGGGCACCCCACAGTTGCCGCGTGGATCGTACCCAAGATGCGACCTGCTTGGCGGCCGATCTCGAGGTCCACTTGCCCGGCCAGCAGGGCCTGTTTCCAAACCACATGGTTGGCGGGAGCTGCCGACATCGCGAATGCAAAGTTGTCTCGGTCCTCGAAAACCACTGCCGGGACGACCCCGGTCGGCAGCAGATCGTGAAGAGTTCGCATGACCTCCGCCTCGCGAAAGATACGGTCCAAATTGCTGAACCATTTCTCGCGCGTCCGGAGCTGGCCTCGTGATTGTTTAAGCACGAGCGACTGCCGAGCCGAATCGACCCGCAGCACGACGTTGGAAACTCCCCAGCCAAGAGCCGTCGCCGTGGCAGGCTCGTCGCGGCCGAGAACGCCGACATGTCGCAAGTAGTCTACGGCGTTGGTAGCATCGAGTTCGATCATGCTTTGATTGTAGCCGTACCTAAACGTCGATGGTGTAACGATTGACTCAGGCGGAAGCACAAATCCCTTGCTCTCTTGACGAACATGCCGACGAAATGTGAAGCTGCCGTCCCTCATAGCCACAACCAACACTCTAGTGCAGCACACAGAAGACCACTGAGCGATGAGCAAAAGGAAACGAGCGGAGCCGAAGCAGGAACGCAAGGTTCCCGTGCTCTTTTCAGCGTCGCCCGGCCGACGGCGTCGGTCGCTGTTCCTACCGAAGTATTTGGCCGACGAAGCCGACAAGCCAATCCACAGGAACGGGCGACAGGAACAAGCTTTCGAAATCATGCAGAAGTGGGTAGTGCTCGAGTCGCAAGGCCACATCTTCAAGAAAGAGACCGCAGTTGATGCCGACTTTCTGATTGACGTTTTCGGTATCGCACTGGGGCACCGGCCTTTTTCGGAGAGCCCGGACCGATACGAATTGTTGCGCAACTTCACGGTTCCCGGTGCGGGAACAGCGGACGGCGCCTTGGGGAATTTCACGCCGCACAGCAGCACATTGCCGCTCGTCGTCATCGAGTTGAAGGACGCGGAAACCAATCTGGACCGGGACAAGTTCAACGGACGAACTCCGGTGCAACAGTGTTGGGACTATCTCAACGCCCTGCCCGATTGTCCGTGGGGGATCGTCAGCAACTTCGTCACGTTCCGGCTCTACCATCGCGACAAGACACCGCAGGCATACGAAGAGTTCAAGCTGCAGGAGCTTCGCGACCTCAAACGGTTCCGCGAATTCTACTGCATCTTCGAGGCGGGCGGATTGGTTCGCTCGGTACTCGGCCAGCCAACGCGGTGTATGTCGCTGCTCGAAAGGACCGAGAACCGCCAACGCGAGGTCGGCGACCTGCTGTACGATCAGTACCGTGACAGCCGCGTGCAGTTGATCCAACACCTGCGATACGAACAGAACAAACCAATCGAGACGGCCATCCGGATTGCCCAGAAAATCCTGGACCGGATCATCTTTGTGGCGTTCTGCGAGGACCGGGGCCTGCTGCCGGAAAAGTGCATCGAAGCGACCTACAAGACGATTCCGCCGTTCGGCAAGGTCACCAACCCGCGGTGGCGAAACTTTCTCGAACTTTTTCAGGCGATCGACCAAGGACACGATCGCTTCGATCTGAAGACCGGCTACGACGGCGGATTGTTCGAGCACGACGACGAGGTAGACAATCTTCAGCTCGACGATCGCTTCACACACTTCTTCAACGCGATCGGCGGCTACGACTTTCGTGACGAAGTCAACGTGGAGGTTCTGGGGCATATCTTCGAAAAGTCGATCACCGAACTGGAGAAGATGCGCACCATCGGCCTCTTCGGGACGGAAGCGCCGAAGGGGACCGGCTCAAAGACCGAGCCGGCTATGACCAAGTCTGCAATGCGCAAACGCTTCGGCATCTTCTATACCCCTGTTGATTTCACGCAGTTCATCGTGCTGCAGACGGTCAGTGCCCTCATCGACGACCGGTTTGAGTCACTCCGCCGCGAGCACAGTCTCAAACCCGAACAACTGGAGGACGAGGTGCCGCCCGGCGCGACGGGCAAGTACTGGCGCGACTGCCTGGAAGTGCTGCGACAGATCAAGGTGTGCGATTCCGCCTGCGGTAGCGGGGCGTTTTTGATTCAGGCGTACGATGTTTTCGAAGAACGCTACCAGAAAGTGGTCGAACGAATCATCGCACACGAAGGCTACCAGGCCGACAACCTCGAAGACAAAATCCCTGACATGATTCTGGCTGACAATTTGTTCGGTGTGGACCTGTCGCGTGAAGCGGTGGAAATCACGCAACTCGCCCTCTGGATTCGATCGGCCCGGCGCGGCAAGACGCTGGCCGACCTGTCACACAACATCGTGTGTGGCAACAGTCTGGTGACCGACCCGGAGGTGGATGGGCGGGCGATGAACTGGGAGACCACATTTCCGTCCGTCTTCAACCGCGACGAACGTGGCTTCGATTGCGTGATCGGCAATCCACCGTGGGAGCGGCTCAAGTTGCAGGAACGCGAGTTCTTTGCCTTCACCGCACCGGAGATCGCCGGCGCCGTCAGCGCCGCCCGCCGCCGTGAACTAATCGTCGAACTCGAACGGGCTAACCCCGAACTGTACGCGGGCTACATCAAGGCCCAAGACGCGGCCGACCGAACGCTGGATCACGTGCGCAACTCCGGCAACTTCCCGCTTACCGCCAAGGGGGACATCAACACCTACGCGGTGTTCGCCGAACTCGCTCGCAAGGTCGTAGCCCCGCACGGCCGCGTCGGCCTGCTCGTCCCCTCCGGCATTGCCACCGACAACACGACCAAGGAATTCTTCGGCGAACTGATGGAGTCTCAGGCACTTATCAGCCTGTTCGACTTTGAGAACAAAGCACCGGTCTTTCCCGATGTGCATCGCTCGTTCAAGTTCTGCACGCTGGTCTTTGGCGGCTCGGCAGTGAAGACGGAAGCGGCCGACTTCGCGTTCTTCGCCCACACGATGGATGACCTCAACGATAATAATCGACACATCGCGCTCTCTGCCGCCGACCTTCGGCTGATGAATCCCAACACGCACACCTGCCCGGTCTTTCGCTCGCGCCGCGACTCGGAACTCACCAAGGCGATCTACCGCCGCGTACCGATCCTCATTGACGACACCCGGCGCAAGGGCGGCAATCCGTGGGGAATCAAATTCGTCAGGATGTACGATCAAACGAACGACGCGGAACTGTTCCACGCGCCGGACAAACTTCAGGAAATGGGGTTCAAACTTCAGGGCAACCGCTGGACGAAAGGCAAACGCGCCTTCCTGCCGCTCTACGAAGCCAAGATGATCCAGGCCTACGACCACCGTGCCGCCAGCGTTGTCATCGAGGCCGGCAATTGGGTCCGCCAAGGCCAAACCGAACCGACCACGCTGGTTGCCCACCAAAACCCGGAGTTTGTCGCTCAGCCTCGATGGTGGACAGAGGAGGCCGTCGTCACACAGACGCTCAAGACAGAGCACGAAACTGGCTTCATCGGCTTCAAGGACATCACCAGTCCGACGAATCAGCGAACAATGATCGCTGCCGCGATTCCGTGGTCCGCGGTGACAAACCACTTTCCGCTCATGATGACGAAGGTCAGCACTCGGCTCGAAATGTGTCTTTTGGCAAATCTGAATGCGTTCGCGCTGGATTACGCGACACGGCAGAAGATCGGCGGCGTGACGCTCAACTTCTTCATTGTCGAACAGCTTCCGCTTCTCCCGCCCGACCGGTACGCCGACCGCTGCCCGTGGGACAAGCGGCAGACGCTGGAGCGATGGATTTCCGACCGCGTGTTGAAACTGACCTGCACCGCCGACGACATGCGACCGCTCGCCGAAGCGGCCAAATTTGACCCGCCTGTCCACAAATGGAACCCGACCGAACGGGCCGAACTGATGGCCGAACTCGACGCGGCTTTCTTTCTCCTCTACGGCGTCCGACGCACCGACGCCGAATACATCCTCAGCACATTCCAGGGCACGAGCCAGACCGACGAGTCCACAAGCGCACTGTTTCAAACGGACGTTTCAATACTTGACGCTTTCGACCGCCTTTCAACACAGATGACACCACGCACTTGAACGACACCACGCTTGAGTAAGAGATGTTCGTGACTTCCGGTGTAATGGCGGTTGGAGAACCATGAACACCTTTATCGCAGGGGCAAGCCAAGAGTCAGCCGTCCGGTCCGTGTGGCGGTACCAGCCACTCGTCCCGGTGGCCGTGGCATTCGCCGCGGGCGTCACGCTTGATTGGTATTTTCCGGAGCGCGTTGTTCTGTGGATGCCGCTGGCGTTCGGAGCACTGCTTCTGTGGGCCGCGGCGATCGGACTGCCAGATCGATCGAAACACGGCGGCGACTTCGGCGTGCGAAACTGGCTTGCATCGATTCTTCTTCTGCTGTCCGTCGTTGGCGTCGGCGGGTCCTGGCATCACGTGTACTGGCATGTCTATCCGGCCAACGACATCGGTCATTGGTGCGATCGGCAGGCGAGGCCGGCTCGGATTCGCGGCACATTGGTTGAGGAACCGCTCGTTGTGCGGGCCGGAGCGAAAAATCCCCTAAAGGCCATTCCCGACCAAACTCACAGTCTTTGTCAGGTGCATGTGCGAGCCATTTTGGAGTCGAAAGGTTGGATCGCGTCGAGCGGCCGGGTTCACTTGGTTTCTGTGGGAGAACTTGCCCATGTGCATGCCGGCGATTCTGTAGACATTTTGGGCGAGCTGAGCGCACCCGGAGCGGCGGCCAATCCCGGCGAGTTTGACTACAGCAACTATCTTCGCGGCCGGCGCACGCGGGCCATTCTTCGATGCGGTGAGACGGAATCGGTCACGGTCATTCCAGACTCCGAGACGGCCGGCATCACGATTTGGATTGGTCGAATCGCGGGTGCCTGCGAACGACGATTGATGTCGCGGCTCCCGCATGGCCAGGCAGAGATTGCCGTGGCGCTATTGCTCGGCCGCTACGAGTTGCTCGAGGAAGAGGTAACCGAGCGATACATGCGTACCGGTACGATGCACATCCTGGCGATTTCCGGTCAACATTTGGCGATCCTGGCTGGTTTTCTCTGGTTGTTGTTGCGGTTCTTGCCACTGCCGTACAAGTGGGGCGCCGCGGCATTGGCGGTCGTGGTTGTTTGCTATGCGCTGCTGACTGGGGGACGGCCGCCGGTTTTGCGGGCGGCCGTACTCGTCTGCGTGCTGGTCGGTGCGATCGTGCTGGACGCGCGGTCGCGGTTGGCCAACCCGCTCGCCCTGGCACTCTTGATTGTGTTGGCAATCAATCCGGCCGACCTGTTCGATCGCGGGTTGCAGCTCTCGTTTCTGGCGGTCGCTGCGTTGTCGTGGATCGTTGGGCCAGCCTGGAATTGGTTTCAAAGTGAGCCTGACCCGCTCGACCAACTTGTGGCATCAACCCGGCCGCGCTGGCAACGTGTCGGGTCAGCTCTGTGCCGAGGTGTTGGGTATGCCCTGGTGATGAGTGCCGTCGTGTGGCTGGCCAATGTTCCACTCCTGGCCGCACGGTTCCATCTCTTTTCGCCGATCGTTGTGCCACTGACCGTGCTCATGACTCCGTTGGCTACCGTGGCATTGATTGCCGGCTTGCTCTTGCTGCTGGTTGATCCGTGGTCGCCCTTGGCGGGAAGCATATTGGCGAAGCTCTGCGGATTTGGAATCGCAGGCATGGATTGGTGCGTGCAAGCGGGGTTGCGAGTTCCTTGGGGGTACTGGTATGTGCCAGGTCCGCCGGAATGGTGGGTGATTGGGTTTTACGTTGGCGTGGTGAGCGTATTGCTGTTCCGACCTGCCGGACGGATGCGGTGGCGGTGGGCCACAATTGGCGTCGTCTGGCTGGCACTGGGTTTTGCCGTTCCGGCGGTGCGTGCGGCCCCGAAGTTATTGGAGTGTAAGATCCTGGCAGTCGGCAACGGATCGGCGGCCGTGCTGCGATTGCCCAACGGCCGAACAGTACTCGTGGACGCCGGCCAGATTGGCGGACCACGTGTAGGTGCTCGCCAAATTGCTCCGGCACTTTGGCAGGCGGGTATCACACATCTTGATGCTGTGTTCATCAGCCATGCGGACATCGACCATTTCAACGGCCTCCCGTACTTGGTCGAACGATTTTCCGTTGGAGAAGTTTTTGTGCCGCCACATTTCGCGCGGATCGAGCAAGAAGCGGTGCAGCTCGTCTGCAATGTGTTTGCCGAACGAGACATCCCGGTTCGAGTCTGCTGGGCCGGCGACCGATTTGAATTGAGTCCCGGCGTATTCGCCAACGTGTTACACCCGCCTGCCGAATTCGCCGGCGAAGACAACGAACAGAGCCTGGTGCTGTTGGTCGAATGTCTCGACAAGCGGCTCCTGCTGACCGGTGACATCGCGGAATCTGGCTTGCGGCAATTGCTGGCGACGCATCCGACGGAGGTTGATGTGCTCGTCGCCCCGCACCACGGAAGCCGCCGTGCAAATCCACCGGAACTCATCAAGTGGGCTCGACCGAAACTCGTCGTCGTCAGTCAGGGCCGGCCTCGTTCGGGAGCCACACTCGATGTCTACCGCGACGCCGGTATTCCGGTTTTCTCGACAAACGACCGAGGTGCAATCACACTGCGATTTGATACGGCCGACAGTTTGGAGGTGCAAACCGTTCGCTGATAGCTCGGCAGATTCATCTAAACCCAATTGCCCGGTACGGGAACGAGACCGGAGCGGAACGGCAGAGTCGTGTCCAGAGTGCCGTCGCCGTCGGAGTCGAAGTGGAAGGTATCCACCGAGAACGCGCCGATGTCGGTCTGGCCGTCGCCGGTGTAATCGGCCGTGGCAGGCCTGGCGGAAACCAGCGATACGGTTGATTGCGTGTCCACCGCGGGATCGAATGTTCGATCGCCGTTGAAGTCGAGGAAGAACGTGTTGCCGCCCCGGAAGATTCCCACTTCGTCGCGGCCGTCACCGTTCCAATCGCCCACCATGGCCCGGTCGCCGGGCACCAGCGGCATTAGGGCAAATCGTGCATCGCTTGCGCCTAGAATTCGGTCGCCGTTCGTATCGAGATGAAACATGCCGTCTTCGTCGCGAAGCACGCCGAGATCGTCAGGACCCTCGCCGTCCCAATTGCCCAGCACGGCCTGGTCGCCCCCGTTACCGAGCGCGATCACGGTGTCAATTCGCTTGTTGTCTTTGCGGAAGTTTCCGTTCGCGTCCACTTGCAGGGTCTTGCCGCGGCGAAAGACCGCCAGTTCGTTCTTGCCGTCACCGTTCCAATCGAACGGAGTTGGAACATCAAATTTCACGTTGCCGAACTGGGCACTCACATCGCAACTGCCCGTCGTCTCCGAAGCGTTGTTGCCGTTGCGGTCCACAAACCAGTTGCCGTTCCAGACTCCAAGTTCGTCGCCGGGCGGATTGATGCCGAACGTCGGGCCCGGAGTCGCTCCTTCCGGTAGAAAATCTCGCTTCACATTCGATTGCCCGATCGAGACCGTAGTGGTCACGGTGCTTGGAAAACTGCCGCCGTTGGTTGAAACGTCATACGTGCCCGCCGGCAGCGACAGCGAATAGCCGCCACTGGCGAAAGTGGTCACACTGAAATCGGCTCCGCCTCCCGTGGGCATTGCTCGAACGGTCACTCCGTCGAACCCTTCACCGGGCGTATAAAACTCATTGTTGTCGAGATCGTTGTACACCACTCCGGTTAGCCACGCGTTGTGCGGGCTGGCGATTGAGTAGTCGCGAGCCGTTTCAATCGAGTAGTAGTCGTTGTATTGCCCGGTGCCATCGAACACGATGCCGACGCCAACCTCCGGCAATGTGGCCGAGATTGCATCGATTGCCAACAAGTGCAAGCGATGTCCGAGATCCGAGACACCTTCGTCGATGATCAGGGCCCTTAATGCCTCGGCAGGAGTATCGAACCCTGCCGCCAGACTTTCACCGTACGCCTTCCAGTTGTATCCCACCGCGTCGATCCGGTCGCCAGGGTCCTGGCCGCTAGGATTGTTGTGGGCAAAAAAGTTTCGGTCGCTCATGTCCTGGCTGTGCTTGCGGGCCGCCTCCATGAGCTTGAGATTGATCGCCAGCGGTTCGGAGGCTGTCACGGCGCAGAGGTCCAGCCCGATCGTCTGACCGTAGCCTCGTGGATAGGCGCGGGCGGCGTTGAGCAGTTCCAAAAGCAACTGCTCCTGGCCCGTCGGCTCCCACACCGAACCAGCCATGGGGCGCTGCTCCAGAACCTCAACCGCGAACTGCGTTTTTGAACGGCGACGCCGCATGGGTGCTGCTTATTGCAACAGGGAGGAGAAAATATCCCGTGTCGAATCAAGGTAGCACAAGGCATGCCGTTGGCCCAAGACGAGATTGATACGGCGAGGGCCGGGTTTTTCTGTGAACAACCATTTTGCTGCCGACTATTGCCCGGTCCATCGGCGGCGAATGAACCGAAGTCCTTGCGTGGCCACATGTTCTTCGCTTGCGAACATCTTGCGCCAGATGCACGTTGCCGCGGCCAACTCCGGCAACGCCAGGCCAAAGGCCTCGATCACGAGCCAGCCGTCATACCCAATCGCCTTCAGTGCATGGAAGTTCTCATCCCAATTCACGCCGCCTTCGCCCGGAGTCGATCGGTCGTTTTCTGAAATGTGGACGTGTACGATTCGCCGGCCCCCCTGCCCGATCGCCAGTGCGGGACTCTTCTCTTCGATGTTCGCGTGAAACGTGTCGTACATCATGCGGAAGTTCGGGTGATTCACCTCATCGACGAGCCGCGCGAGATCGGCCATGCAGTTGACGAAGTAGGTCTCAAACCGGTTGAGGGCCTCGAGCCCGAGCACCACGCCGGCCTGCTGCGCGTGCGGCGCGACTCTTTGAAAACAATCAACTGCCCATTTCCACTCGTCCGCAGTCCGGCCGCGACCGATGAGCTTGCCGACTGGCGACACGTACGGGCCGCACATCGTCTTTGCATTCAAAATGTGGCACGTGTCGATCGCCTTCTTGAGCCGATCGACCGCGGCCGCGCGGATCTTCGCGTCCGGGTCGAGCGGGTTCGCTTCCGGCGTAACGATCGTCACCGTCGTACACTCCAATCCGATCGAATCCATCTTCTTGCGGATCGCTCGATACTGGGCCTCTTCAAATCCGAACATCGGCAATTCCGCCCCGTCGAAGCCCCAGGCCTTGATCTTTTCCAGAAGTGCGTAATGCTCCTCCGCCACGTTGCCGGTCCACAGCAGCAGGTTCATGCCGAATTTCATGGTGGTTGTCCTTTGCTAGTTGTAGGGTGGACCGAGTCTTCGAGGCCCACCATCTCAATTACGCGGCTGGTTCCGCCGCGTCTCCTTCGAATCTACGCTGTCAGCGAAACTTTAATCGCGGTCGCCGCTGCCTAACCGACGTTGATCCACTGTCCACTTTTGCCGCTCGCCAGCACCGCGTCACAAACCTTGCCGGTTTCTTGCGCAGTGCGAAACGTCGGTTCGGCCGGCTGGCCCTTCGCGAGGCCGTCGAGGAAGTCGGCGACTTGGTGGACGAACGAGTGCTCGTAGCCGATTTGCAGGCCCGGCACCCACCACTTGCCCATGTACGGGTGGTCGCCGTCGGTCACGTGGATCGAGCGCCAGCCGCGCAGCGTGCCTTCGTCTTTGTGGTCGAAGTATTCGAGACGGTGCAGATCGTGTAGGTCCCACTTGATCGACGCCTTCTCGCCGTTGATCTCGAACGTGTACAGCGCCTTGTGCCCGCGGGCGTAGCGGGTGGATTCGAACAGGCCGAGCGATCCGTTGGTGAACCGACACAGGAACGCGCAGGCGTCGTCGATGCCGACCTTCTCCAGCTTGCCGGTGAGCGTGTGCTTGCGTTCTTTGATAAACGTCTCGGTCATCGCGCTGACGTTCTTGATCCCGCCATTCATCCACATGGCCGTGTCGATGCAGTGGGCGAGCAGGTCACCTGTCACGCCGCTGCCGGCCGCGGCCACGTCGAGGCGCCACAATCCGGTGCCGCCTTGCGGCAAGTCCGCCGAGATCGTCCAATCCTGCAGGAAGTTCGCGCGGTAGTGGAAGATCTTCCCCAGCCGGCCTTCATCGATCAGCTTTTTCGCCAGCGTCACCGCGGGCACGCGGCGATAGTTGTACCAGACCATGTTCGCGACCTTCGCCTTCTCGACCGCCGCGACCATGTCAGCCCCTTCTTGACTGGTTCGTGCCAGCGGCTTTTCGCACAGGATCATCTTCCCCGCAGCCGCGCATGCTAGTGCCATCTCACGGTGCAGATCGTTCGGAACGCAGATGTCCACGGCATCGATATCCTTACGCTCGACGAGCCGTCGCCAATCCGTCTCGGTCGATTCGTAACCCCACTTGTCTGCGAACGCCTTGATCTTCGCCGCGTCGCGAGCACACGCCGCCTTGAGTACGGGTTGGTATTCGAGGTCGAAAAAGTTGCTTACCTTGCGATAAGCGTTCGAGTGCGCGCGTCCCATGAAACCGTAGCCGATCATGCCGATGTTGAGTGTCTTTGCCATGCTTTTCCTCGCCTGAATTTCTCAACGAGCCGCCAATAATCACAGTTCCTCTCTACAGATTGACAGGATTGTGTTTCTTGTGGCCAATTGCAAGAGGCCACTTTCCTAGATGGGAAGTAGCTGTCCGTGCAACCTCATTACATCACGATTGGAGGTCGATTCTAGCGTCGTCTGGGATACTTACATAGTGTGGCCATCGAGGCATGTGGGCCGACTCGGCTCGTGTGCTACAATGCCGCAATCGTCGGTTGGCTCACCGAGCCTGCCGACCGAATTGGGCCAGATACCCAACCTGCTCCTACCCGTGATTTCAGGAGTTGAACACCATGCACCGTCCCTGCGCGTTGTTCACGCTTCCAACTCTACTCGCCGTGACAACCACAACTCTGCCGGCAGAAAATTGGCCGGCGTGGCGCGGGCCAAATGCGAATGGTGTCTCAAACGAACGTGACTTGCCGGTGACCTGGAGCCAAACCGAGAACGTCCGTTGGAAGACGCCGCTCGCCGGACCGGGCAACTCGACGCCGATCGTGTGGGGCGACCGCGTGTTTCTTACGCAGGGGCTCGACGGCGGCCGGCGCCGAGCAGTCGTCGCGATTGACCGCACCAGCGGAAGTAAACTTTGGCAGCACGAAGTCGTATGCAGTGTTGAGGAGACGAGTCATCCGGACAACCCGCCTTGCTCCGGCTCGGCGGTGACGGACGGCACTGCAGAGTACGCCCACTTTGCGTCGGCGGGAGTCGTGGCGTGCGACCTTGCCGGCAAGCAACTCTGGCATCGCGAGTTCGGCGCGGTGCTGCACAAGTGGGGCAATGGCACCAGCCCCGTCATCTACAAAAATCATCTGATCATCTACCAAGGTCCGGGCGAGCCGACGTTTATCACGGCACTCGACAAGCGGACCGGCAAGACCGTTTGGGAAAAGAAGGAGCCTGGTATCAACAGCCCAATCTTCGGCTCGTGGAGCACGCCGGTGGTGATCACCGTCGATGGCCACGACGAACTGATCATGCCGCTGCCGGGCGATCGCGTCGGCGGCGACGGTGAATTCAAGGCGTACGACCCGCTGACCGGCGACGAACTGTGGCGCTGCGTCGGCCTCGGCACGGAGGTCTACGCCATGCCGATCGTCTCGGCAGCCCGCGACCTCGTCGTCGGCATCTCTGGCCACAACGGCCCGACGATGGCCGTGCGACCCGGCGGGCGCGGCGACGTGACCGACACGCACCGCCTCTGGCGCACGACCTCGAACCCGCAACGCATCGGCAGCGGCGTGCTGCACGACGGCCACCTCTACCTTGCCGATGCCCACGGCTTCGCCGAGTGTCTCGACGCACAGAGCGGCGAGCGTATCTGGAAAGAGCGCCTCGGCGGCAAGCTCTGGGGCTCGATGCTACTCGCCGGTGGCCGGCTCTACGTGAGCAACCTCGAAGGCCAGACGTTCGTCCTCGCTGCCAGCCCGAAGTTCGAGCTTATCGCGACGAACGACATCGGCGAACGCACCTACGCCGCGCTCGCGGTGTCGAATGGCGAGCTGCTCTTGCGAACTTACGAAAACCTGTACTGCATCGCCAAACAGAAATGACACGAAGGCGGCCTAGGGAACGGAGCGGGTGCCTGGGGTCGAGTCTTCGAGCCCCCAGCAGTCCCGTCAAACTACGAACTGGGGGCTCGAAGACTCGACCCCAGGCACCCGATCCCGGGAACCCATTTCAGCTTTGTTCTTAAACGTTTCTGGAACAGTTCACGCCGCGGTCAGTCCGTTGCTGGCAGGGACTCCATGACGGCGGTGATCGGGAAACGGCGGACGAGGCCACGGGCCGGATCGCTGCGCGGTTAGATCCCCTCGAAAGTCGCTCGCAATGAACGTGGCGAAGGTTCATCCGGTTCGTAGCTGATGACCGCTGCGAACGTGCCGTCGAACGAAAAACCGTCGGGACCCTCGTCCGTGAGACGCACTTTTCCACGCAGCAGCGCGTACCGCGTTTGGCCCTCGGAGCCGGCCGGTTCGAAGGTGAGCGAGCCCTGCGATTTCGCGATCCGCCAGTGATACATCGTCTGCTTGTTCTGCCGCTCCATGACGCCGGGCGGATACACGTGACGGAAGCACGACTGCAGCACGTCAGCACTGAGGGTCCGGGCATTGTCCGGAAACGCCAGCGTTTTCCAGACCTCGGCCGCGGGCGTGGCCACTTCCACAACCGGTGCGTAATACGCCGGCATACCGGGGTCGTCGAGGCGCACGAAGACGCGGACCGCCCGACCCTCCTGATCGGGGAGCCGGAGCCTGCGCGGCGTTGTCTTTGCTGACGGCAAGCGGAGCTGAGTGTGTACGCGCCGGAGTCGCTCGGCGAAGTAACGCGGCATGGTCTCGTGGAACGGGCCGGCAGAGCCGCGTCCGGGCATGGCATCGAACACATCGACAAAGCGCGCTTGCGGATCGAGGATCAGGATCTTGACGTTGCTGGTCCCGCCGGCCCGGCCGGGTCCGCCGTCTGGCCCGAACACGTAGTCTCGAATCTCGGCGGGCGGGTCGTCATCGCGATGACCGTACCAGAACGTGACGAGGAACGGCTGCAGCAACCCGACGACCGTCGGGTCGGCGAGGGCGTTGCCCCTCACCTGAGTCGCCGTGGCTCAGCAATGGCCGGTGAACAGGTCTCCGTACCGGGCGTGGATCGCGACAACCAGGATAGGCCGGTTCTCATCCGCCGCCCGCCGCTTGGCCACCTCCAGCGAGTCCACCCAGTCGAGCCGGTACATGGCCAACTCGTCATCGGTCGGCTTCAGCTCACGGTAGCGATCAAGCATCTGGCGTGCGTCCTCCGTTTGGTCGCCCGCCGCCGTCGTCGCCACGGCAAGTGCCATCGCGAACGCGGCCGCCTTCGTCCATTTCATGGTTCGCCTCCTTACCCTGCGGACTTCTGCTAATCGGAATCATTTTACTTCGGCCGCTCACATTTTTCATCCGCCAATACGTCAGGGTATTGTCCAAATTTGGCATCGGGCGAAGGGAACAGGCGGGGGCGTGTCAGACAAAGAGTCATAGCTCGATCACTGTAACGGTACTACAGTGAGTAATCTGATTTGCCGATCGTTGAACGCATAGTAGATATGAACGCTCGGCATTGGCTCTGGACAGATTAAGAGGGCACGAAACACGTCAATGTCTGAAATGTAAATACCCTCCTCTGGGGATCGAGCCAGGACCCATTCAGCACCGCGAAACACTTCTTGGGCACGCGGAAGTTTGTTCGATAGTTTGTCAACCGCTGCCTTGTATCTCGCGTGCTTTTTGATGTGACGATCAGGCATCTTCGGTGCGCAGCTCTTTGTCCAACTTCAGTAACTGCTTTTTGAGTTTGTTGCTGATCTTGGGGTTCGGCTTCTGGTCGCCAAACTTCACCAATGCAACTTCGTAAGGAATGTCCTCGCCAAGCTCGGCGAGCTGCCATCCGATGAAGTCATGCGATGTATCACTCACCTGTTTCGCATTCATTCCCTTGAATTCGTCAAGGATTTGCGTCACAAGGGCAATTTCGTCAGCAGAGAAAACGGACAGGTCGGGTTCGCGCAGAGCGATCACTCGCTTTTGCGTGTAACCGTGGTAATTCCTATCGACCTGAACGATTTCTTCATCTTCCTCAAGTTCACGCAGAACGGGAACCATCCGACGCGGGCACGGACCTTGATCTAGTTTTTGGTACTTCTGCCAGGTAATTGCCTTGCCGAACTTGAGGTAAGCGAGAAAATCGGCGTAGAAGAGAAGCTTGTTCAGCTTGACCGATCCAAACGGAGCATCCCCCTCGGAACGTTCCGAGATGAAGAGAATCAGTTCTCGAAACTTCTTATCATTCGGCACATGAGGTAGGCCAAATCTTGGGAGCGCCATTTCTAATCCAAAGATACGCCGGCAATGCGTTTCAGAGCAAGGCGGAAGCAGCCTAGCCAATGTAGTGTACGTTTGTCAATATTCCGAGGCAGACCTGCAATTGGCTCTGGTCGGCAAGCTGAAAAAAGTCCTGCTCGAACTCGGCCGCGATTTCTGCTTCGTGGGCGAGCAATACCTGCTGCAAGTCGGCGGCAGGGATTTCCGGATGGACCCGTTATTCTACCACCGCACGCTTCAATGCCTGGTGGTGATCGACCTAAAGATCGACGAATTCCAGTCCGAGTTTCTCGGCAAGTTGGAGTTCTACCTCGAAGCGCTCGACCGCGACGTGCGCAATCCGCACGAGCGTCCGTCTATCGGCGTGCTGCTCTGCGCGTCCAAGGACAACGAAGTCGTCGAGTACGCGCTAAGCCGCGCCGTGTTGCCGGCACTCATCGCGGAATACCAAACCAGCCTGCCGGACAAGAAACTCTTGCAGCGAAAGTTGCACGAGTACTACCAGCTTGCCCTGCCGGCTTACGACACCGACCGGCTGCGCCGGTCCCGGAATGGCCAACTACTCTTTTGCCGGAGTCATCACTTTCTGACGACTGGACTGGCCGAGCCGATTCCAGGTCCGTAGGCTGTTGGGAGAACGACCTGAACGATTCGGAGCGTTCGTGTACCTCGTCGGAAGAACCAATTTTCATCACGTGACAGGATCACCCAATCGGGGGAAGAATGACCGCCGTTGTCAGCGTCACTCGGAATCGTCTGGTCGCTGCCCATCGCCTCAAGCGGCTCCCGAAACTCTCGGCCCCTCTGCTGCGTCTCAACGGCCTTTGTCCGTACTACACGATGTTTCCACTCTCTTTCCCCTTCGAGGCACTGTCGACGGCGGAAGCTGGAGACTGGGTCTTCGATCCCTTCTGCGGTCGTGGCACAACGATTCTTGCTGCACGGTTGCGAGGCTTGCCATCAGTTGGCATAGATAGCAATCCGGTCGCCGGTGCGATTACAGCGGCCAAACTCGCACGAGTGCGAGCCCATGAGGTCGTCTCGCTTGCACGAAAGATTCTTGAGGACGCGCAGCCCGGTCCTGTGGCCGCGACACCCCAGGGCGAGTTTTGGGAGCGATGCTACGCACCGAAGACGCTTCGCGAACTCTGCCGCATCCGCAATTACTTGCTTGAGCAGTGTACAACGCGAGTGGAGGTTGCTCTCCGGGGAGTAATGCTTGGGATTCTTCACGGGCCGCGCAACAAGGGAGAGCCGACTTACCTGTCGAACCAAATGCCTCGGTCATATTCAACGAAGCCGGGGCCTGCGGTCCGTTATTGGGGAAGACACAGGCTGAAGCCTATCGAAATCGACGTACTGAATGCAGTTCGCAGGCGTGCGAGATTCTCCTTCAGGGAGATTCCGGCTTCGACGCTTGGAAAGGTCGTTACCGGTGACAGCCGCGTTTTCGACTTTTCACAGCTTGCTCCGCGCTACTCGTGGGTCATTACGTCCCCGCCCTATTACGGGATGCGGACCTATTTCCCCGATCATTGGCTTCGCAACTGGTTCGTTGGCGGGCCGAGTGACGTTGACTACCGCGTGGACGACCAGTTGTCTCACCAAAGCGAGGACCAATTCGTTTCAGATCTTGCTGTCGTGTGGCAGAAAACTGCCGGAGTGTGCCTGCCGGGGGCGAATTTCGTCTGTCGATTCGGAGCCCTTCCGAGTCGTACAAAAGACCCGCGCACGCTCTTTAAGCGGTCCCTGACTGAGGCCGACTGCGGCTGGCGAATCACCACAATTCGGGGCGCTGGAACTTCTCAGCATGGGCGACGGCAATGCGACCAGTTCGGCATAGGCATCTACGAGCCGCTTGAGGAAATCGACGTGTACGCCGTGTTGGAGTCGTAGCGATGTTTGATCCAGATACTCTCCCCGTGCTTCGCAAGGCGATCCGCGACCGAACGGAGGCTGACCGAAGACTTCTGGATGATCTGCGGGACGAAGTACGTCCGATGCTGTCGAGCGTTCGCACCATCAAGCCATGAAGCACCACATCCGTCTCGTTGGTCGCCAGTGACGGCGGCAACAACAAACTTGTCTTTGACCCATTCACGGTTCAGCTTGTCCGGGTCGTCGATTCCTATGGCAAGGAACTTTTCTTCGACGTGATCTCGCCGACGACCGACACTGACAAACTAAGCGCGTCTCAATTCAACAGCGACGGTTCACCGAGAACCGCGCTCGGTCGTCTGATGACGGACCTCAAGGTCAAGACACTGACCGCACTCAGCCACATGATCCCGGACGGTGAGAAGACGCGGAAGGAACCGCACGCCGTTTCGCCGTCGTGGGTCCTGGTGTATCGAGACCTCTGCGAGTGGGCCGTTCTTTACGACCGTATCTGCTGCCACCAGTTCGCCACAGACACGCTGATCGTCCGGGACGGGCTTCTGCGGAGCAAACTGTTCCGGGGCGAGTTGTTCTCCGAGTTGCGGAAACGACTTGAAAGGGCTATCGAGCAGATTCGGGAGAAGGATCGCCGCTGGGTGTATCTTATTGGGATCGCCAAGCACAGCAAAGTGCTCACTCGATACCAACTGGCGATGACCATCGAAAGAATCATGGTTCCGGGCGAGGCCCGGTACGTGAGAATCCCCCGTGAACTTGAGGCGAAGGCTTACGTTTGGCCCGAATATGCTCGGGGTGCCGAGGCGGAAGGCGAAGAAGGCGAGGCCCCCAAGTACGTTGCCGGCGATATGTACTTCGTCCGGTTCGGCAAGACGAAGGGAGATCCGGTCTGGGCGGTGGATATTTTCAGTTGTGAGGCAAAGAAAGACGCCGAGGTTTTCGGTTACCTTCTCGCCGACGCCATCGACGGGTTTCCGGTTCCGTTCTACCCACGATGCTTGCAGAAGGCCCACGAGTACGCTGAAGTGGTCGATTTCGACCTAGCGATTCTTCAGGACGAGGTGTTCGCCGCGGTGCGTGGATTGGTGCCGGACGGAACAGTCCTCGATGAGTTCCAGTTGAACGTCGATTCAACGGCACGGAGGTACGAATGAAGCTGTTTCCACGCGAGAAAACAATCGGGATCTTTCGCGGCTTCAGCGAGGGAGGCCTGGAGTTCCATGCCGATCTCGTGCTGCCGTACCGTAACGAGTTCCAAAGTACGCCAATGCACGGGCAATTCCTCGTCGTCCAGTTGGAACACGAGGATGAAGCCGTCTTGGGGCGTATCACGTCCATGTCCTCGCAGGGACGGTTGGCGTCTGGGGCGGGAGAGGACTATGGAATTCGAGCGGTGGCAGATGATCGCCCCGTGCCCGAAGATCTTCGAGAACAGTACCTCAAGTATCGCGTCAACATCCGCGTGCTGGGGGTTCTCCGACTGGTTGACGGCGCGCTCCAGTTCGCAGCTTCTCATCGGCGTTTACCGCATGTCGGCAGCAAGGTCGCTTTCCTCAGCGACGACGTGTTGCAGGAAGTGTCAGGCCACAACGTTGCTGGCGCAGAGATAGGGTTTTTCGCGCTCGGCGAGTTCATTTACGCTGGTGCCGACAAGCGGCTCAAGACGGAAGCGTGGATGCAAGTGAAAGCGCCCGCCGTTATTTCAAAGTTCGACGTCGCTCATCTCGTTTCACGACGCAGCTTCGTCTTCGCCCGAGCTGGCTTCGGGAAATCCAACCTCGTCAAGCTGCTGTTCAGCAACTTGTACAAGACCACTCCGACCGTCGAGAAGCGGGCCGGCAGGCGTGTGCCGGTCGGCACCATTATCTTCGACCCGGACGGCGAGTATTTCTGGCCAGACGACAAGAACCGTCCCGGGCTCTGCGACGTGCCCGAGTTGGAAGATAAGGTGATCGTCTTCACGAAAAAGAAGGGGCCGAGCCCGTTCTATGACTCGTTCGTCGCTGGCGACATCAAGCTGGACATCCGTCGTTTGCGCCCGGCTGATGTGATCTCCATCGCGCTTCCGGTCGAGAAACAGGACCAGCAGAACGTGGCGAAGCTCAAAGGAATGAACGACGCCGACTGGCGAACGTTGGTTGACGAGATCTTCACAAACAGGAATGCGACTGACCTGGAAACCATAGGCGACCTTCTTCGGCTTAATCTTCCCAACCAAGAGGCTGAGGCCGTGGCAGCAAGGTCCAACATGACGCGGATCGTGAGCATGTTGCACGACCCAGGCAGCCAGTTGATGGATATGCTGATCGCTTCGCTCAAAGAGGGAAAGATCTGCGTCATCGACGTTTCCCAGATGCGAGGCACCCCCGCGCTTGTCCTTTCTGGCTTGCTCCTTCAGCGCGTGTTCGATCACAACCAAGAGGAGTTCACGAAGGCGACCCCGGAGACGATCCCAACGCTGGCCGTCGTTGAAGAAGCTCAATCCGTCTTGGGCAGCGTTGGGAGCTCTGGCGAGGGGCCGTACATCTCGTGGGTCAAGGAAGGGCGAAAGTACGACCTCGGTGCAGTCTTAATCACGCAGCAGCCGGGCAGCATTTCCCACGAAATCCTCAGCCAAGGCGACAACTGGTTCATCTTCCACCTGCTTTCGGCAGGCGACTTGTTCTCTGTGAAGAAGGCGAACGCTCATTTCAGCGACGACCTTTTGAGTACGCTCCTTAACGAGCCGATCCCCGGCCACGGTGTCTTCTGGAGCAGCGCTGGTGGAAAAAGCTACCCAGTACCCCTGCGCGTCCTGTCGTTCGAGCAGGCCTACTCGGCTCTTGACCCCAAGTACAGTAAGCCGGCCGCCAAGACCTTCGCTCAGGAGTTGAAGATGCGTTTTCTTGCAGCGATTTCCGCCAGCCGCGCCGTCACGCCGCCGACAACTCCGCATGCAGTCGCTGACTCGGTCGCGGCAAAAGATATGGTCGCAACTGACCGCATCTCCGACGCGAACGCCCACACTATAACCGCAGAAGCTCCCGAGGACGTGCTGAAGACGTATTCAAGAGCGGCCATTGCGAAGGTGGCACAAGATGGAGTTTTGCTCGAGCGTATCCGGTCAACCGGATGGACGTGGAAGGGCATTCTTGATGCTCTGGAACACGCCTTGCCGGACGTGCTCGACGACAGAAACAAGATCGCCTTCGAGCTTGTCCGTCAGTTCATGGATGAGGTATTTGGCGCAAATAAGTGGCAAACCGAACGTCGCCCGAGCAAGAGTAGTTCAGGTACGACTACCTGGGTCGTGGTGAAGTAAACTCCACGCAGAAAAACAACTCGCGAGTCGCCGTTACGTTGACAAGTCATCGCACTCCAAAGCGGAGATCACTTCATCGGCCCGATGTATTCCCGCGCGATTACGACGTTGTCGATGAACAGGTGCTGGTCGTACGGCGACGGGGCCTTGCCGCCGTGGTAGACGTTCATCCAGATCTGTTCGATCTTGAGCCGGTCCACGTTGCGAAATCGCAGATCGGTCTTTTCGAAGGCGAGCCGGCCATCGACCCACGCGCGAAGAATGCCGTCCTTCTCGCGGGGTGTGTTCAACTTCACGTACTGCTCGATCGAGTACCAGCGGTTCTTCTCCAGGAAGCCGCGGTAGCCCTTGTGCCAGACCCAGATGTCGCCGTAGTCGCCGGCCATGTCGGCGTGGTAGCAGTACGTGCCGATGGGATGCAGGCCGGCCAGCGGGTTATCGTCGGGGATCGAGAGCTGGAACGCTCCGCGGGCCGACCAGCCGTTCGATCCGTTGGAGCGACGGCCGCCCCAGCCCGCGACGTTGTAGGTGCCGCTGATGCCCGGCAACTTGCCCCCTTCGATGGTCTGGTTCCAGTCATCGGCCAGGCGCAGGTAGTATCGGAAATAGATCTGCTCCGGTTCCGCACCGGTCTCCTTTTTGAATTTGTACGTCATGTTCAGCGCACTCAAGCCTCCCTTTGCGATCTTGGTCCGGAGCGCCTTGGCCTGGAGCGGCTGGAACTTTTGATCGGCATCGGCGGCCAGCGTCGCAAGTACACTGACGTCACCTACCTCGGACCACTGCTGCGTCCAATTCGCCGATTCGAAGTCGGCGAAGAAAACAACGGCCGGATCATTGCGGATGCCCGTGTCGCCGGGATACTTGGCGGCCAGCCCCGGCGTAGGCTCCTCGGACGGCACGTCTTGTCCCGGCGCACATCGAAAGACGCCCACGGTCAACGACGGACCGCCGTATCGAGCCAAGTTGTGCAGTCGTAGGATCGCTGAACGTAGCTTACCGACCTCGTCCGTTCCGCGCAGGTCAAATCGCAGTAGAGCATGAATAGGATCGCTGGAGATTTTGAGGTGGTCGAGCCGGCCGAGGCTGCGGTAGGTCGAGCGGTCAAGAAACGTGTCCGCTTGAGGAGCCAGCGTGAGCGAGCCTTTGTCGCCGGTCAGCATCAACTGCGGTCGGTTGGCGCTGACTATTTGCTCACGGCTGCCGAAGATAAGGTTTCCGCCGCCGCCAACCACCCGCAGCAGCATTCCCTGATTCTGGACCTTACAGCCGAGCCACTCTTGGGCGAGCCGCGTGACATCCCACTCGACCGCCTTACCCTTGTGCTCCGCCGTGACGACCGCCTTGGCGTAGGGTTCGTTTCCTTGAGCGACACCCTTGGCATCGTGCCAGTCTCCGAGTTTGTTCTTCCACTCCAGCAAACCGGCGCGGTTGTAGTAATCGCGCGTGGCGCCGTTTGCCGAATCCGGCGTCCCTTCAGCCCAGTCATTGGGCGAGTCGGAGCCAATAAGTGCGCCGAACAGTGGGACAAACACAGCGAAGGTGAGAAGGCCGGTCTTCATGGAACTACACCTGAGCAGCCACGTTGCATGTCCTTGAGAATACGCGGGAGCAACATTTTTGCACGTTTCGGAGCGTGTCGGATATCATAGGCAATCGCGAGCTGTATGAAACGCGAGAACGCGAGGCACCAAGCAGAAAGTGAAGCTCATGAGGATACGCCGGGCAGGGTTGCTGATTTTTGGGCTTGTGGTTCTGATCGAATCCCGCGGAATGGCCCAGCGGGGCAGGCCGCGCGGCGGGAATCCGCCAGCGGCGGGTGAAAGTGCGTGGCTCCATTCGTTGGATGAGGGCATGGCCGAAGCGGCCAAAACTGGAAAGCCGCTGATGGTCGTCATCCGGTGCCAGCCCTGAGCAGACTGCCGCGAATTTGACGGGCAGGTTGTCCGTCTTGAAAAGATCCACGACGTGGCCGATGAGTTCGTCCGCGTTCGGCTGAAGCCTGCCGCGAGTGCCGCCGGGATTAAGGATGGTGACCTCATCGTGGCGGTAGACGACCAGACGCTCAACATGACCGCGTCCGGGTTTCGCCAGCACGTTCGTCACCAGTACGTGGCTGGCGACACGATTCATCTCACCGTTTTACGCGCGGACCAACGGCTCAGGATTCCGCTCGTGCTTGGCAACCAATAAGTGGCTTCGCTCCCGATAAACAAAGTCTGAGTGTGTGGAGCCGACCTGTGTTGTTAGTGAGAGTGACCATGACCCGATGAAACTCCGGGCACATAGCTGTGAGGTGAGTAATGGAACTTGTGGTTGCGAATACTCCAGCTCTGAGTTCGCGCGTCGGCGGAAGCGATGATCAACAGCCGCGTCTCCTCGTGTGGCGAACGAACCTTGTACACCAGCATCGCGGTTTCCGTGCCATGTTCCGAATTTGCGTCTTCCACGGTTTCGAACTCGATGGTGGTTTCGCCGTGCGCCAGTTCTTCCGTAGCGTGGACGGCTTCCGCGCGGAAAATCGAGTATTGCTCGACCAGTGTCTGAGGTAGTTCCGCTGGCGTTTTGCCTTGTATCTGTTTGCGAAGTTCGCGCGGCACCATCAGCCAGTAGGCAGACTCGATATCACCGGCCTTGAGCTTTTCCAAGAACCGATCGGCCACAGCCTTGCCGCTGCGTCCGATCCGTACACCTTCGGCGTACCGCACACATGTCGAAGCGATCCCGCACAGGATCGCCAGAGCGATTCCTGTCTTAGCCAGATTTTTACCGGCCCACACCTCCGGCGCACCGACAATCTGACGCAGGGCCAACAGTCCCGTTCCGATGGCCGCCGGAGGAAACACCCAGACAAAAAACGGGGATGGGGCGAAGGCGAGAAGAGACAAGAGCCCCAGCACCAGGCTCAGAACTGCCAAAACGCTCATGGAGCGATACGAATCACTCTCACCTTCGCTTGTACTTGCCTGAGAAGAAGAGTTAATCGATGCCATGAAGTCGCTCCTCGGAATCATAATGGAAAAACGGAGACTTCTCGCTGATCTCCACCGTCCCCGGCCAGCTTGCCTGGCAGAAACGCATGATTGAGCGGCTAGGGAGCGGCAACACCCAATCCTTTTTTCTTCTTCCTCCACCTCCGCCACAGGCGGAGGTGGAGGAAGAAGAGCGAGTGTGGGCCACGTCGCGTTATAGCCCGCTAATCGCCTTCACCAGCCGGACGAGCCGGCGGGGGTCGGTGGGGATCAGCGAGAAGTCTCGAAAAACGCGAATCAATGGGATTTCAAGCTAGCTGTGGCCCGCGGCGCTGTCAAGCGAATGCCGGGGAATGCAGGGGCGTGAGAAATTCGGTGATCGTGCGGACGAACGAATTGGTTCGCGTGAGAAAGCAAAGATGCCCTGCATTAGGGATTAGCTTGAAGCGCGAATCGGGAATCGACTGGGCAAGGCGACGTTGGCCGGCCGCGGGAACAATTGCATCATCCTGGCCGGAGACAACAAGCGTGGGGGCAGTCACGGTCTTCAGGCGGGCGCGGACATCGAAATCGGCGAGTAGGGCCAGCCGGCTCACCATGACGCCCTGGTCTGTTTTCCAGCATTGCTTGATCACGAAGTCAAATAACGGTCCCACGGATTCTCGTCGGGCAAAGAGCAGGCGAAAGAACTGGTTGAAAAACGGGTTGTCGTGCGGCAGTGGAAATTTTTCCAGGGCCAATCGTGCGATGCGGCCGCCCAGGCTGTCGCGAAATCGTGGTTCCAGTCCGTGCAGGATGAGCGGTCCGGTTTTCCGCGGGTAACGCAACGCGAATTCCAAAGCAACAGCCGAACCAAATGAAACGCCTGCCAACGCGGGCCGTTCCAGCAGCAGAGTGTTTTGGAAGTCTGCAACGTCTGCCGCAAGTTCCGCGAGAGTGTGTGGCTGTCGGGCGAACATTGGATCGTGATCGCCGCGTAGTGGAAAACAGATCACCTGAAAATGACGAGCCAGACGCTGGACCAGCGGGCTCAATAATTCGTGTCCACCCGCAAGCCCTGGAACCAGCACGAGCGGCTGGCCCTGACCGACAACCAGGTATTCGGCCGCGTAATGCCGAAGATGAACTACCGCACGATGGGCTGTTTGTGGACCGAATCGTTCCGAGATTCGCCGGGACCATTGAGCCGTTGCTCGCACGACTTCCTCCTCCCTGACTCGCGTGCCGGCCGGACAATAGCAGTTATGCGGAACCGAGCAAGGGCAAGCGAACGAGAGAAAGAGCTGTGAACTCTCCAACTCTGGAATGTGACTGCGTGGCGTTGCTCAGTGATCAAGCGGTTTGGATCGGTCGGTTCTGTAGGCTCCCGTGCCTCCTTGGCTTCGTCGGCCGTGCGACCAGCGGAGCCAGGGACCGTGACGGAAGATCAATCCGGAGTAGTCGCTGCCCCATGTCCCCTCATGATTGAGGCGGCCACAACCAAGGAACTGCGTGCCGCCGCCCACGAATCCGGCTGAGTAATGGCAGCCGTTCGACCGTTGGGCGTAATGAGCGACATACTCTGGATGGCCGGCTCGGTGGTGACCAGCCGGCAGCGAAATTTTCGCACACCCGGTTGATTCGATTGCGGTGGGCGACTTCGACGAATCACGTTGCTCAATATTCTCGGAACCAAACAGCTTTGAGGAACAAGCGACGACCAAGAACAATCCCAGTAAGTAACCAAATGTTCTCTTGCGGATGATCGACTCAGGTTGAACCATAACTCTTTCTCCCAGTGGTCCGTCGCTCCACTCCGTATTAGCTCAAGCCCTCTGGATTCCGCAGGAATTTGATGAACGGCAACCGAATGCCTCGCACGTGGAAGCGATCGGCTCGCCGACTGCCTGGCGGCAAGAGACCTGCGGCGCCTGAGGCGGTCACGACGTCGTCCTGGTCAACGCCGTCGCCGCTGACGCCGAAGCCACCTACGAGATCACGAATGCCGTCGCCGTCGATGTCTTTGAAGAGCGGGGTACTGCCGGGGAAGAAGACGATTCCGTTTTGGTTGGCGATGTTTGCCGGATCGCGGAAGTTGCTGCCGGGATTGAAGGCGTCAAAGCCGGCGACACTGGTGAAGGCCGTGAACGGCAGCGGCGCCCCGATGGTCGCGCCGGTCTTGAGGTCTATTCCGCCATCGCTCAAAACAGAAAAAGCACCGAACCGGGTCCCGTCGATTCCCTCGGGAAATCGCGGCAAGGCCAGAAAGCGAAATGTGCGATTCGAAAACGCCACGCCCGCCGGCAAGTCGGGCACTCCGTCGCCATTGTCATCGACCCGATCCGCTGGCGCGATCGCGACCGGGTCCGCATAGTAGGCCACGTTGCGTGCCTTGGCCGTGGCGACGTCGATCGAGAAAAACGTCGCGTCCGGCATGCGGAAGATGCCGAGCACATTGCCATCAAGGTCTGTGACCGACATAACCATTCGCGTTGTGCTGCTCAGTGGCAGCCGAATGGCCGCTCGCACTTGTTCGGCCTCTGCGACCGCCCGGTCGATGATCGCCGTGACCTCGGCCGCCGACAGGCCGCCCGCGCCGGGCAGTGGGCTCAACGAATCGTGAGGCGTGACGAGCCAACCTTCCGGCACAAGTTCGCCGTCGTCGAGCGTTGGCCCCGCTGGATCAATGGGTTGATCGAGGCCATTGACAATGCCGGTGCCCAGTCGCCTTCCGAATCGAAGCAGCGTTTGCCTGCCTTGTGTCCCGCGCGGCCCCACGGTGTCCAGGGTGATCCCGACCAAATCGAGCCGGCCACGCAGATTCGAAATTCCAATGCCGGGGATCGCCAGAGCCGGCGGAAACGGGCACTTGCCGCCGAGAAGTTGTTCACAGGCAACGGCAGCACCGGCGATGAATTCCGCCTCCAGCACGAGCGGGGCATTCACGCCCTGTCGCGGCGTCCCAAAGCCCTGTTCGAAGCTCGCGAATCCGTCGGGTCCGGGGAAGAAAACCCCGATGCCGCCCACCAAAACATCGACGCCACCAATGCCGTCGGAGTCCTTGTAAATCGGAATCCCGCCGGGCAACGTGGCGATACCGCGCGACTGTGCATTGGGTCTCAGGCCGGAAACGCGGCCGTACGATTCGGGCGGATCGATCTCCTGGCTGGCCGGGATGAACGCGGGATCGACGTTGAACCGACTCGGCAGCAGGATGTCGTCGGTGCCGCCAATGCAGCCGTCACGAATCAAATCCGGGCCAGGATGACAAATGCTGTCGCGGTTCGTGTGTTCGATAGCAAACAAGTCCACCTGAGGCGTGAACCGAACGCCCGGCGGAAAGTGGCCACCGATTCCGATGGGGGCCACGAAGCCCGGCCCGCGCACGTCCGGTTCCAGAATCGGGTCGGCGTTCGGGTTCGAGTCTACTTCACGCTGCGTGATCGTCGTCTGGCTGATGAACTGGATGGTTCGCGAAGTGAGCGGTGCCTGATTGTTGGCAAAAAACGCCGCGGTCCGTGCCTTGGCAACGGCCCCGTCGATGGCGAAAACAAGCGTGTCGATGTCGCCGACGGGGATCTGATCTGGTCCCGCCCCAACAACCTCATCTTCTACGCGGACGCCGAGGATGTGTCCGCCACGATCGACGATGGCGATAATCGCGCCTTCGCTCACCGTCGCGGCCGAGGCTCGGTCGAGCAGCGTCTCCACTTCGCCGGTACACAGCGTCGAAGGCGAACAGGCCAGGAGGGCTCGGCCCTCGAGACGTTCGATGGAAAGCCGAGCTATTCGCAATTTCTCACTCGCGCGCTGGCGACGCATTTGCCGAGTCCAATGTCGAATCAATTTTGCCAGCATGACTACCTCGCGACCGATATCTGGTGCCCGATTCTGCTACCATTCGTCGTGCCTGGTGCAGCAAATCAGCAAAGTGATTGGGGACAACGCTGCCGCTGGAATCGCCACGGGCAATTCCTCGACAGACCATCAGTTCATAATCTCATCGGCAACCGCGTCACTTCTTTTGACACAATTCCTACATCCACTGCGACTAACGAAATCAGGGCGGAGCAGATTCGCTCACGGATTCGAGCGTCGCCGCTGACTTTCTGCGAAACTTGGTGCGGCCACTGCTTCTCCAGAACCCGCATTCTGTGTGCCTACGCAAGATTAGGCTTTAACTTTTAATCCGGTTGCTCCGATAAGCGATTTGACAAGGACTTTTCGGGGCATGCCAGATGTTCGGAGTCGGTCGATTGGGCAATTGGATTCGAGTGACGTGCATTGGCCTGCTGTTGGCCGGTGTGCGCCCGGCAATTTCATGCCCAATCGCTGACGAACCGGCGGCCGAAGCTGGCACTCAACACCGAACTAAAATTCTGCGAAGGCAACCCGACCAGACGCCGCTTGCTGAACTATTGCTTCCCGTCACGCCACCGGCGACGATCGAAACGCCGACAGATCCACCGAGCGGGTTCACGGGCCCTTCGGGTCTTTTGCCGAGCGAAGTTCAGATTTCCAGCGATGCCACGCCGCGCGAGGATCGCTGGCGCATCGGATTTCCGGAATGGGACCGATACGGCAAAGGATTACCGTTCCTGGACGACTATCCATATGAAACCGGCCACTGGTGGGACCCGTACAGCCAGAATGTGCTGAAGGGCGATTACCCGATCATCGGCCAGCACACGTTTCTGAACATCACGGCGACAAGTCAAACGATATTCGAGCAGCGCGAAGTACCGACTCCGACGACGCCGTTCGAATCCACGGCAGGGCCTGGGCACGAAGAATTCTTTGGCAACCCAGAACAGTTTTTCTTCACGACGTTCCAGAAACTCTCGTTCGCACTATTCCACGGCGACGCCGCCTTCAAGCCATTCGACTGGCAGATCAAAATCACGCCCGTTTGGAACCAGAATTATCTCGACGTGGAGGAACTGGCAATCGTCAATCCGGACGTACGACGCGGAACGACTCGATATCGGCAAGACGTCTCACTCGAGGAATGGTTTGCCGAGGTGAAGCTGGCGGATTTAAGCCCAGACTACGATTTCATGTCGGTCCGTGCCGGTTCGCAGCCGTTCACGAGCGATTTTCGGGGTTTCATCTTCAGCGATACGAATCGCGCCGTACGGCTCTTCGGCACGCGACTCGCCAACCGCGATCAGTTCAACCTGATCTGGTTCGACCAGTTGGAAAAGGAAACGAATAGCGGCCTGAACACCTTCGATGACCGGCACCAAAACGTTTTGATCGCGAACTACTATCGCCAGGATTTCATCTGGCCCGGCTACACGGCCCAGTTCAATTTCCATTACAACCACGACCAGCCGAGTTTCAAATTCGATGAGAACGATTTCCTGGTCCGACCCGATCCCGCGGGCGTGTTCCAGGAGCACGAGGTGAACGCCTACTACTTTGGCTGGACGGGCGACGGCCACATCGATCGGCTGAACATCAGTCACGCCTTTTATTGGGTGCTTGGCCAAGACGAACTGAACCCGATCGCGGGCCGCCGCCAGCAGATCAACGCCCAAATGGCCGCCGCCGAACTTTCCTACGACCGCGACTACATACGGTTTCGCACCTCATTCTTTTGGGCCTCCGGCGACGATGACCCGCGCGACCACGATGCGGAAGGGTTCGACTCGATCTTCGACAACCCAAATTTTGCCGGCGGCCAGTTCAGCTATTGGCAACGGCAATCCATCAAGCTGTTCGGCGTCAATCTCGTCAACCGCGAGAGCCTCGTGCCTGACTTGAGGTCGAGCAAGATTCAAGGGCAGAGCAATTTTGTAAACCCCGGTCTCCTGCTGTTCAACGTCGGAGTTGATGCCGATCTGACGCCGAAACTGAAAATGATCACGAACGCCAATTGGCTGTGGTTCGACCACACCGACGTGCTGCAACAGTTCGTCTTCCAAGACGACATCGAGCAGCACATCGGCACCGATCTGAGTGTCGGCATCGAGTATCGCCCATTCTTGAACAACAACCTGATCATCGTTGCCGGAGTTTCGACGCTGTTACCGGGACGAGGGTTTGATGATTTGTATAACGAACTTCGCGATGATGTAGACGCACTGTTCGCGGGGTTTCTGGAGGTGGTGCTGACGTACTGAGCAGCGTAGCGCGTCGAACGATTAGCGTTGAGCGTTCAAATCAGAGAGAGGTTGAAATGAAGCGGTGCAGAATTCGCTCATACCACTTGAATACGTGGATTTCGTGTGTAGTTTTCACGACAACGAGCATTGGGTTGATCGTACACAAGGCGCACGGTCAAAACATGGCAGTTCAGGCTGCTCCAGCCGTCTCATCGCCTCCACGCCACAACGTCTCAACGTCGGTCGGCTGCCTCGCCTGTCACCATCCGATGGATTCGTACACCATGCACCCAACCGAGACGGTGCAACTTGGTTGCGTCGATTGCCACGGCGGTGACGGATCGGCAAAGACGAAGGAGCGAGCCCACGTTCAGCCGCGGTTTCCGAATGCCTGGACCAGTTCGGCGAACCCGGTTCGCTCGTACACGCTGCTCAATCAAGAGAGCCGCGAGTTCATTCGATTTGTGAATCCAGGCGACCTGCGGGTTGCCCAACAATCGTGCGGCACGGCCGGTTGTCATCCGAATGAAGTTGCCGCGGTGCAGAAGAGCATGATGACACATGGCGCGATGCTCTGGGGCGCGGCCCTGTACAACAACGGGGCGTTCCCGATCAAGAATGCCCACTTCGGCGAGAGTTATTCGCCCGGCGGAGTTCCCCAACGACTTCAAACCGTGCCGCAGCCGACCGATGCCGAAGTCCGCAATCAGGGCATTCTGGCGTTCCTGGATACATTACCTCGTTTCGAGATGAGTCAACCGGGGAATATCCTTCGCATCTTCGAGCGAGGCGGGCGCTTTCGATTAGAAGTTGGAATTCCCGAGCGGCTTGAAGAGCCGGGCCGCCCGCGTGCCCGGCTATCGAATCGCGGGTTGGGCACGGAGAACCGAACCGATCCGGTCTTCATTGGACTGCAGAAAACTCGATTGCTCGATCCCACGCTGAACTTTTTGGGGACGAACGACCACGGCGGCGACTTCCGATCCTCCGGCTGCACGGCCTGCCACGTGGTTTACGCGAACGATCGTTCCAAAACGCACTCCGGGCGTTACGCCGCGGCCGGTCACATGGGCTTCAGCCGCTCGAAAGACCCCACGATTCCCAAGGACGAACCCGGCCATCCGATCGAACACAAGCTCACCCGCGCGATTCCGACGAGCCAGTGTATCGTGTGCCACGTTCATCCCGGAACGACCGTGACGAATACGTACCTGGGCACGATGTGGTGGGACAACGAAACGGACGGCGAGTTGATGTATCCGCCGACGCAGAAATATCCAACCGCCGAGGAGTTCATTCAGGCGGCCATGTCGAACCCTGAAGAGGCCGCCGCGCGCGGCAACTGGTCCGACCCCGACTTCCTTGCACACGTCAGCGAGCTAAACCCGCAGCTCAAACACACGCAATTCGCCGATTTCCACGGACACGGCTGGGTGTTCCGCAACGTCTACAAACAAGATCGGCGCGGAAACTTGCTTGACAAGGACAACAAGATTGTCCCGCACGACTCACCGGACAAATTCAAGAAGGGCTCATGTGGAGAACCAATTCCCGGCTCAGCCGTGCATCTCATGGACATCCACCTTGAGAAGGGCATGCACTGCGTCGACTGCCACTTCAATCAGGACAGTCACGGCAACGGCAAACTTTACGGCGAAGTTCGCAACGCGATCGAGATACAATGCCAGGATTGTCACGGCACCGTGTTGCAGCGAGCGACCTTGCGAACCAGCGGACCGGCCGCGCCGGGCGTTACGGATTTCAAATCTCAGATTTCAAGTCTTAAAGCTCAAATCTCAGATCTCAAATCTCAGATCAATGACTCAATCATGCCCTCCGGTGTGGGCACGAACCTCGAAGCCATGCGGACGCCTGCCGGCCGACGGCGATTCGAACGACGGGGTAATAAGATCGTCCAACGGTCGATGGTCGAGCCGAACCTGGAGTGGGACGTGCCGCAGGTTGTCGATGTGGTGGATCCCCAACATCCGCGGTACAACGAACGCGCCCGGTTAGCCAAGACTATCCACAAGGACGGCGTCACGTGGGGCACGCAGCCTGCGTGCCCATCCGACGAGTCGCAACTCGCCCACCAAAACTCTCAAATGAGTTGCATCGCATGCCACTCGTCGTTCAACGCCAGTTGTTTCGGCTGTCACCTTCCGATGCGAGCGAACAAGAAGATGCCGTCCCTTCACAACGAAGGCACGGTGTCGCGCAATTACACCGCGTACAATTTTCAAACGATTCGCGACGACGTCTACATGCTCGGCCGCGATGGCTGCGTGACCGGCAACCGCATCGGGCCGGTTCGGTCGGCGTGTGCCGTCCATGTGGGGTCCTACAATCAGAACCGCGAGTCGATCTACGTGCAGCAGCAGACCATTTCGGCGGAGGGGTTCAGCGGCGTCGCGTTCAGTCCCAACGTGCCGCACACGGTCCGAGGGCGCGGCGAGACAAAGCAATGCACCGACTGCCACATCTCGCGCGAGAACGACAACAACGCCATCATGGCCCAACTGCTGATGCATGGCACCGGATTTGTGAATTTCATGGGCCGATACTGCTGGGTCGCCACCGGACATGAAGGATTGGAGGCAGTGATCGTAACCGAACAAGAAGAACCGCAAGCGGTGATCGGATCGACGCTGCACCAACTCGCGTTTCCTGACTATCATCGCGAGCACGTGCAACGCGGCGAGATTCTCGAACACGCCCACCATCATCCGGGCCGCGATGTGCTCGACCGCACCAAGCCTGAAATCCTCTCCGTCCAGCTTCGCGGCGAATATCTCTACGCGGCATGTGGCGAGGGTGGCCTGCGCGTCTTCGATGTGGCGGCGATCGACAACAAGGGATTTTCGGAGCGAGTTGTCACGGCGCCGGTCTCGCCGCTGGGCCAGCGGTTTTACGTCCGCACGCGCTATGCCACTTCGGTTGCCGCGCCGGCCACGATGGCCGTCGATCCCACGCGAACGCGCCGGCCGGAGAACCAAGAAGGCCCGATCCACTCGCTCTATGCGTACCTTTACGTGACCGACCACTACGAAGGTCTAATCCTCGTCGGTGCGGGCACACTGCTCGACGGCAACCCGTTGAACAACTTCCTCGAACGGGCGCTGACGTTCAACCCGGACGGCAAACTGGCCGGCGCCACGAGCGTTACCATCGTGGGCAACTACGCCTACGTGTGCTGCGACCGAGGTCTCGTGGTCGTTTCACTGGACGATCCGCAGCACCCGAAAATTGTGTCGGAAGTGCGTGGCAATGTTCTGCGGCGACCGACGGCCGTACACGTGCAATTCCGCTATGCCTTCGTGTGCGATGCCGAGGGAGTGAAAATTCTCGACGTGACCGATCTGGCCGCCCCGCGCCCGGTCGCCACCGTCCCCTTGGCTGGTGCGCGCAACATTTATTTGGCCCGCACCTATGCCTACGTCGCTGCCGGATCAACGGGGCTGGTCATCCTCGATATCGAAAGGCCCGAGCAGCCGAGTATCGTCCAGGTCTACAACGCCGGCGGCACCATGAACGACGTGCGCGACGTGAAGCTAGGCATGACGAACGTCAGCGAGTTTGCCTACGTGGCCGATGGTTGCAACGGCTTGCGCGTCGTCCAGCTCACATCACCCAACGACACACCGGGTCATTACGGTTTCAGCCCCCGGCCGAATCCGCGATTGATTGCGACCTATCCCACGAAAGGCCCAGCCTTGTCCGTTTCCCGCGCCTTGGACCGCGATCGCGCGGTGGACGAGTCGGGCAACCAACTCTCCGTTTTCGGCCGCGTCGGTTCCCGGCCGCTGAACCTCGAAGAACAGCGGCGGCTTTACCTGCGCGATGGCAAAGTGTACTCGGTCACAGATGATCCGCCCGAACTCCGCAAGTAGTTGCTCATACCTTACACGCTTGAGATTTTTTTGTATTTTTTTGTTTGACAGTGCGAAATTCAGGTGTAGAATCCGCGTTGTCGATTCATAGGAGTCGAGTCGCAAGGGCGACTGACCGAATAGGCGTGAAGGTAGCGAAGAGTCGAATCTGAATGCGGGAGTTTAGAATCGCGGAGCGGGGTTAGGCATTCAGCCGGTGCGAAGGGCAAAGGTCTTTGGACCTTTCGACCTTTCGCTTTGTGATCGACAAGTTGTCGTCCATTTTCCTTGATGAGTACAGAAAAATCGTTTTATACCTCGCGCGGCCATTTGTGAGACATTTACGTAGCTTGCGGCCTTGTGCCGCATCCGCTCCGCATCCGCTGGAAGATGCTCACGAAGAATGGCAACAAGGGCCGGAGCTACAGTCACCATGAATGTCTCATCTCAGGCCGCGAGAGGTATAAGGAGTTCTTCCATGAAGACCTGTTTCGTCTGTTTCACAGTTGCTGGATTTGTTGGCCTTGGTGTTGGGTTGCACGGATTCTTGGACGGAGGGAAAAGCGCCTACGCCAGCGAATTGGTCTCCGCTGAAGAGCTGTTTAACTTCATCGGTGGTTCTTGCTCCAACCAAAAATGCGTCAATCAAAGCTGCACGGATACTAGCCCTTCCACCTGTCCTACGGGGGCAAACATTCTCTGTAAAGTCAGCCAAGCTGACCCGAACAAATGCATTAAGCTGGCCTATGACCCTTTTGCTCGGTGTGGCTCAGGGACTGGCTACGACTGCACCGAGACTTCCGCTTCGGGATGCATTTCAATATGGACGGGAGATGTCGACTCGGGCGGTGACTGTCCGGAAGCCAACTGCTCGGTTTCTACCGGGAGCTGTGGTAATACAAGATACACTTGTACCGACACATCTTGTGTCCCTTGATGCTTCCACCTCACTCGACTAATCGAAGGGCGTGTCACTCTTACATAGACTGAGCAAGGTTTCATTCGAGATTGTGCCCTCATCCTCGCGACCTGCCGCGACTAGAGAAGTTCGCTTTCTTCGCAAAGGAAAGCTTGCGAATGCACAAACTCTTAAACCTAGCGTTTTGTGTTTACCTAGAGACGCTCAGCGATGGTCTCAGCATAGAGGATGTTCGCCGCGGGCTCTCGGACGCTGACGCGGCCGTCAATTGCTTCACAGTGACAAGCCGATTCGAGATCATTCAACGATCTCTTACAAATCCATCAAAAGTGGTTGCCCTCCGCTTGGCAACGAAGTGCACGGTAGATTCGAAGGGCAGGGTACGATATGAGGCAGTTGGTGACGAACTGCGCGAAGCGATCGAGCCGAGTGTTTCCGCCATTGCCGTGCGAGCCGTTTTTGATGGGCAGCTTGCGCGCTTCGTTCGCGGTACTCCAGAAAAGGATGAAATGGCACGAATCAGCCGTAATCGAGCCAGCATTCCTTGGCGGATGGATCCGTCAAACTTTATTAGACATTTTTTGAATAAGCCGGTCGAAGAGCAGGTCGGCAGACTCGGTGGCAAGGTTTTGGGTGAAAAGAAATGGGATGGCCACAAGGTGCTTGTGATCGAAACTGAACCGGTCACGCGGGAACAAGTGCGCCGCAAATTGCAGTTTTTGGTGGACTGTTTGAGAAACTTTACCGTTGTGCGCAAGGCCGCCATGGTCAATTACTCTTCTGATGAGGGAAATTGGCACGATTACACCCTTATCGAGGGGCGCGAGTACGAGGAGGTGGATTCCGGTATTTGGCTTCCGCGAGAGGTAAACCACGAGAGTTTCAAAGTGATCGAGGGCAAGGAATCCGAGTTGTCGTGGCGGTGTACAATTCATAACGACCGCTGGTCCGTCAACGATGCAGTGCCAGATTCGCTCTTCACGATGCCTTTTCCAGAAGGGGTCTATGTAACCGACGAGGTCTCAGGTCGCGAATATCGCAACACGCGTGTCACGGATCAAACGATTTCTGATGCTGCGAATTCAGCCAAGGAACTGCAGCAGATGTATTCTGATATGCCTTCGCCGGACGAGATCCTGCGTGGCACCAGGTGGCACTGGTGGCTTTCTCTACTGCTTGTAACATCCGGCATGTTAGTGCTCGCCGGGCTCCTCTTCTTTCTCCTACATTGGCAGAAGAATTACACCAAATGATTGAACAGGGGCTACAACAGAAGGAGTGGACGGATGTGGAGAGCAACTAGCATTTTCCTGATAGCTGTTACGGCGCTCGCCATGGTACTCGGTCTATGCAGGAGGAATTGGCCTTATTCTGGGACCGGCCCATTATCCAAGGATATCTTCATGGTGACGCGTACGAATGCTGGAGAAGTTCTGGATCCAGAGCATCCTTGTGGGGCGGTCAGCTTGTGTTTGGTTGCACAGTGGCTGAGGTCACCTGTCGAGTTGGCCGTTTCGACGCGAAGCATCCAGGCAGATTCACTTGGCCGAACGACCATGAGTGAACTCGTCGAGGGGATCCAATCAATGGGTTTTGAAGCTGAACCCGTCAGGCTCGGGAATGGCGCCCTTCAACGAGTGAGCCTGCCAATGATCCTTTTCGTTCGCAAGTCGCACTTTGTGGCCGCACTGCCAACGGGTGCAAACGCTGTCGTGTTCGTTGACCCGCCCTACCAACCCGAGGTAATTAGCGAGGATAAACTGCGATCTGTTGCACAGTGGTCTGGGGAGGCACTGTTGGTAGCACGGGGAAGCGAACCGATGATGGAGACACTGGTGAGACTTGGCGTGCGGAAAGATTGATTGAGACAGGACAAACTGCGACCAATGAAAACCCCCAAACGCCCCGTCATTTTCCTGGCTGTTTCAGGCTGCACCATATTTTTAGTCGCAACCAGTGTTCATCTCAACATGGTCGAATTGCCTCAAAGCAATGCTCGAGAGGATGCAAGTTTTGATCTGGCCCCTTTGGCAGCGTCGAATTCTGATACAGACGAGAGTGACACAATGGCTCCATGTCTCGCTGTTGACAAGCAGCATCATGAATTCGGTGACGTCACGCCTGGCGATAGTTTGACAGCTCAATTCAAACTCACGAATAATGGAGCAATGCCGCTTACGATTACTTCACTCAAGACAACCTGTGGTTGCGCGCCTGCTCAGATCAGCGCAACAACGGTCTTGCCTCGTGATTACAGTATGTTAGAAGTTGCTTTTCGTGTTCCATTACACGCAGGCACTTTCGGGCATGCGGTCGAGTTTTGGACAAATGATCTGGCCCACCAGTTCGTCCGGCTTACATTTTCAGCACGAGCCCAATGGGCAGTGAACGTTGATCCTCCTCATGTGAATTTCTCAGCCCGGCGCAGCGACCTCCCTGTCTCAAGGGAGGTTCAGCTTTACAGCCCGGACTTATCACAATTCGAAGTTTTCACGGTTGAGACGACGGTTCCATGGATCGTGGTAACCGATCGGTCGGGTAACGCGGGCCGCCGGCATAGTTTCACTTTGACTCTGCAAGGTAGCCCGCAGGCCAACGCTTTCTCGGAATCCGTGCGATTCTTCACAAGTTCTCCAAAACGACCAGTGGTTATCGTACCGATCTCCGGAGAGATCCTGGCGGAGCAAACAGTGGTTCCAAGCCGGGTTTTGTTGGGTCCATCCCCACCAGGTGGAATCAAGGCCACGCGACTCATAATCAATTCCATTCCAGATACATGCGTTAATTCGGTGACTATCCAAGATTCGAATTGGAGAATAACCGAGTGGAAATCGCCCTTGGGAGATGAAAAGAGGCGAATCCTTGCCTTACAGATACATGTCCCGTCTGATCCCGGATACCACCGCACCGTCATGAAGATTTCACTAAGAGACTTGGCCGACCCGATCGAGGTACCGATCTCTTGTTTGGTCACGAATAACGACCTCAGCATTGAGCGTGAAGATGTTTTGTCACCTGGGAAACAGAACCAGGAACCGGAGGTGAGACCGTGAAAGCAAATTCTGGCATTCGCCGTCCACGTCGCGCTGTCACGCTCCTTGAACTCCTGGTAGCTATTGGGATCATCGCTTTGCTTTTGGCATTGGTTCTTCCGGCCGTACAACACGCGAGGGAGTCGGCCCGGCGATTGACTTGTACAAACAATCTCAAGCAGATTGGCTTGGCCCTTCATGCTTACCATGAGCAGAGCAGAATGTTTCCATCGGCCAGGTACGCTGATTGGACAGGGCCATTTGGACCTGGGGCATCCAACGAATTCTCGCCTTTCATCCATTTGCTCCCGATGCTTGGCGAAAAGAACCTTTATGACACGATTAACTTCGACCCAGGCGTCCCCTTCCCAGGAAATGTACCTGAGGTTGTGAAAGCGTCTTTATCGGTTTTTCTCTGCCCGAGCGACCCTTTCAAGTTCCCAGGAGCGTCAAACAATAATTATCGAGCTAATCTCGGACCGGGGCCATATTGGTGGCCACCCATAGGTTTTCACGACGGATGGCCCGAGGGTGGACAAGGCGCGTTCGTGCTCTTTGCCTGGCTTAGTGCGCGCGACTTCTCGGATGGGTTGAGCAACACGATCGGCGTCAGTGAGAAGGTGCGTGGGGATAATAACATTTCCAAGTTTACGCAAGCAGGAGATTACTGGTTGACGGGAATATTCGGACCACCATTTCCCCCTGGTAATGATCTTCGGACATATTGTTCCCAGATCTCCGACGGTTCACGGCCCCACGATTCTGGCGGGGGTTCGAGCTGGCTACGAGCCGGCTTCGAATGTAGCTGGTACAATCACGTAACAACGCCAAACGATCGGACCGTTCCAGATTGCACAGTGCAGATACCAGGTACACCCCGGCAACGGCCTGGTGGGGTTTTCAGCGCAAGAAGCTTTCATAATGGCGGCGTGAACTGCTTGTGGATGGACGGTTCGGTTAGGTTTGTGGGGGACTCAGTTGATCTCGATACCTGGAAAGCGGCCAGCACACGTGGCGGTGGGGAAACAATTGACTATGCTTTCTAGGAACAGTTTCTGTGGCTAGTTGGCTCGGTCGCTGCAAGCCAGTTCTATACGAAACGACATTTAAGGTTGACGGGCCAGGGATCGAAGCCTTATTCATCGTTGATGCAACAGAGGCCGACCGCAGGAGGCCCGGACGGCCTTGGGTCCAGGTCGAGAAGTGACAAGAGGGTTACCAGGATCCAGCGCTTCCGGCCGTCGGTTCGGCGACCTGAACGACCTCTTGCCTCTCCGCAACCCGGCGGGTGGCTGTCCCTGAAAGAGCTTGTCGTGTCAAGGGAGCCTCCCGGATTTTTTTCAGTTGGACTGTTTCGCGATGGACGTACGCTCCCTGCCGAAGCGGTTTGGCTTCGTTTTTGGTTTAGGG
>Ga0247727_10000905_pt1 | contig 72056 bp, 60 predicted proteins | sample WisWelCaveWW1625_FD_202498 | JGI IMG/M metagenome (GOLD analysis project Ga0247727, IMG submission 202498) | Biofilm microbial communities from Wishing Well Cave, Virginia, United States - WW16-25 | ecosystem: Environmental > Aquatic > Deep subsurface > Groundwater > Cave microbial mat | place... | reverse complement strand
AGCCCCGACGGCAACGCATGGGACTACTTCCCGCACGACATGGCCCGCAGCAAGGCGTATCGCTGGGGCGAAGACGGCATCGCCGGCTGGTGCGACCGCTACCAATTGCTCGTTTTCGCGCCGGCATTCTGGAACGGGCACGATCCAATTCTCAAGGAGCGCCTGTTCGGCCTCACGTGCAACGAAGGCAATCACGGCGAGGACGTGAAGGAATACTACTTTCACGTGGACGGCACGCCGACGCATTCGTACATGCGATTTCTCTACAAGTACCCGCAGGCCGAATATCCGTACGCCTGGCTGATCGATGAGAATCGCGGGCGTGGCGGGCAGGGCTACGAATTCGAGTTGCTTGACACGGGCGTGTTCAACGACAGCCGTTACTTCGACATCTTCATCGAGTACGCGAAAGAGACGGACGAGGAAACGGTCGTCCGGATCGAGGCGTTTAATCGCGGCCCGGAACCCGCGCCGCTCGACATTCTGCCACACCTCTGGTTTCGCAACACGTGGGCCTGGGTGCCTGAGCCGCGTAAAGAACCGATCATTTCCGTCGGGCCGGCGGGCAAGGATCATTTGTGCCTCGTGGCCGACGACACGGCCGCCGACCCGGTGCCGAAGATGGCGGTTGAGTACGGAGTCGGCAAGCGATTCCTGTACGGCCCGCCCGGCGGCGAGCCGCTCTTTACGTACAACGATACCAACATGCAACGGGTGTACGGCGAGGGCAACGTCAGCCGCAAGCCGTTCGTCAAGGACGCGTTTCACCGGCACGTCGTGGACCGCGAGCCGGATTGCGTCAACCCGGACCGTGTCGGTACGAAGGCGGCTTTGCGATATCACTTCGATGCCGTGCCGGCCGGCGGCTCGGTCGTGCTGCGATTTCGACTTGCGGATCACGAGGTCAAAGATCCGATCAAGACGGTCGACGCGACGATCAAACAGCGACGCACGGAGGCCGACGAGTTCTACGCGGCAATTCACCCGCCGGAAGCCACCGACGACGAACGGCTCGTGCAGCGACAAGCGTTCGCCGGATTGCTTTGGACTAAACAGAGCTACTTTTTCGATATCGGCGTCTGGTTCGACGGTGACAATCCAGACTGGCCGCCGCCGGACTCGCGCAACAACATCCGCAACAAGCACTGGCGACACCTCAACTCGATGCGCGTGATGACCGTGCCGGACAAGTGGGAGTATCCGTGGTTCGCAGCGTGGGACTTGGCGTTTCATTGCGTCGCTTTTTCGATCGTCGATCCGGCGTACGCGAAGGACCAACTCTGGCAACTGCTGTTCGAGCAATTCCAGCACCCGAACGGTCAGATTCCGGCGTACGAGTGGGAATTCTCCGACCTGAATCCGCCGGTGCACGCGTGGGCCGTCTGGCGCGTCTTCAACACGGATCGTGTGAAATCCGGCAAGCCGGACCACGAGTTTCTGGAGAAGTGCTTCCACAAATTGCTCATCAACTTCGCGTGGTGGATCAACAAGGTGGATAGCGGCGGCAACAACGTCTTCGAGGGCGGATTCCTCGGCCTGGATAACATCACGGTCGTGGACCGCAGCGAAAAATTGCCGGCTGGCGCGAAACTCGAACAGTCCGACGCCACGGGCTGGATGGGCATGTTCTGCCTGAATCTGATGCGCATCGCCCTGGAACTTGCCAAGAAGAACCCGGCCTATCAGGGACTGGCGACCAAATTCTTCCAGCACTACGTCTACGTCGCGGCCGCGATGAAGCACATGGGCAGCCGCGATTACCAACTCTGGGACGAAGACGACGGCTTCTTCTACGACGTGCTCAGCTACCCGAACGGCGATTTTCAAAAATTCCGCGTTCGCTCGCTCGTCGGCTTGATCCCGCTGTTCGCCGCCGAGCGGCTGGAGGAGGACTGGATCAAACCGTTCGAGGAATTTTCAAGGAGCTTTTACTGGTTCCTTAAGAACAAGCGAAACCTGACGGGCGAGGTCGTGCATCGCGTTGAAGTGGACAGCAAAGTGACGCACGTGATGACGATCGTGAATGAGCACCAACTGAACGCACTGCTCAACCGAGTGTGGGACACGACGGAGTTTCTGTCCGACTACGGCATTCGCAGCCTGTCGAAGGCGCATGCCGAGCACCCGTTCGAATTCGCCGGTCGGACGGTGGGCTACGAGCCGGCGGAGGCGGTGTGCAAGATCAAAGGAGGCAACTCGAATTGGCGCGGCCCGATCTGGTTCCCGACGACGTTTCTACTGATCGAGTCGCTGCGCAAGCTGGGCAAGTCGTACGGGCCGGTCTACACATTGCGCCCGCCGGGCTCCAGCCGGCCGCTTACGTTCGACGACATGGCCAACGAGATTGCCAATCGGATGATTCGCATCTTCACGCGCGGCGACGATGGGCGACGTGCCGTCTACGGCGGTGCGAAGATGTTTCAGGAAGACCCCCACTGGCGCGACCTGATCCTGTTCTACGAATACTTCCACGGCGACAGCGGCGCGGGCCTCGGCGCGTCGCATCAAACCGGCTGGACCGCGCTCGTGGCCTCGCTGATTGACGAGTGGCGCCGATAGAGTCGCCGCTCGCGACACAAGCCCGAAGCGCGAGCGAGGATCGGCCGCCTTTTCGCTGTTCCGACTCGCCCGCGCTTCGGGCTTGGGTGAATTCAGAAACAATTGCGGCACGCGATCCTAATGCACTGCGAGCCGGTGAAATCCCAGGCTCACGTTGCCGGAATCGGCTTGGGTCGGAGCGCTGAACGCGAAGTCGGTCGATCGCGCGACGATGGCCGCGTGGGCCGGTTCGCTAACGAGGATCTCACCCGGCCGCGCGACGTCTTCGCCAAGCTTGTACGCTACATTCACCTCGTCGCCAAACACGTCGTCGGTCAATCGCAGCACGCGGCCGAAGCCGATTCCCATGCAGTAATGAATCTCGCTGTCGTGATCGGCGACTCGCAAATTGTAATCGTAAACCACTCGCTGCAACTCGATCGCCGCCGTAGCGGCTTCGACCGGGTGCGGAAAGCACGCGATGATATTGTCGGCCTCGGACTTGACCATCGTGCCAGAGAGCCGCGCCACGATCGGCTCGGCAATTCTCACTCCGCGGAAATGCAACGCGAGAAAATGCAGGATGCCGCGTTTCTTCGTGAGCCGCGTGAAACCGGAAAGGTCGCCCACCAGGATCGCCTGCTCGATGCCCAGTTCCTGCCAAAGTTGCGTGTCGAGGGCCTCGGCCTTGTCGGCATTCGCATTGCGTTCGGCGAGCCGCCGGAAGAAGTAGTCGAGATCGTGCGGCATTATGGCTCCAGATTGTTCGCGGCAATTCTTCGTATCCGGCGTAGTCGCTTTCGTGATTGCCGTATGCTAATATTGTCCAAGTTTTGTTGCCGCCTTCCAGTCATCCGGCTGAACTTGGAGAAGCATCGATGAAGATTCTCGTGATCGACGTGGGTGGAACGAACGTGAAGATCATCGCGACGGGCCAGAAAGAGGTCGTGAAGATTCCGTCTGGAACGGAGATGACCGCGCAGGCGATGGTCGAACAGGTCAAGGAGGCGGCCAAAAGCTGGCAGTACGATCGCGTGTCGATCGGCTACCCCGGCCCGGTCGTGCAGAGCAAACCGCTGCTCGAGCCGAAGAACCTCGGCCGCGGCTGGGTCGATACCGATTTTGCCGACGCATTCGGCAAGCCGGTGCGCGTAATCAACGACGCGGCGATGCAGGCGCTCGGCAGCTACGACGGCGGCCGAATGCTGTTCCTCGGCCTCGGCACCGGACTCGGCTCGGCGCTCGTGGTCGACGGCGTCGTCGCGCCGATGGAACTCGCGCACCTGCCTTACAAGAAGGGCAGCACGTTTGAAGATTACGTCGGCATCCGCGGCTACAAAAAGCTCGGCAAGAAAAAATGGGCGCGTGCCGTGGACGACGTTGTTGCCCGACTCAAAGCCGCGCTTGTCGCCGACTACGTCGTGCTCGGCGGCGGCAATGCGAAGAAGCTCAAAAAACTCCCCGCCGGCTCCCGCCTCGGCGACAACATGAACGCCTTCACCGGCGGCTTCCGAATGTGGGAGAAGGAATGACCGAACCAGCGACGTGACACAAAAGCCCGCGTGAATCGCGGGCTTGTTGCAGCGGAGAGGCGGGGATTCGAACCCCGGATACAGGTTTGATCCCGTATAGCGGTTTAGCAAACCGCCGCTTTCGGCCACTCAGCCACCTCTCCCGGGTGATGCCAAGCCAGTCAGCACGCGCGTAATCTTAGGTTGAAATGCTGCTTTTGCAAGATTAGCTGATCTTCGAGCCCGGAAGCGCGTCGCGTTCGGGCGTGAGGAAGATCACTTGGTCGGCGCTCGTTGCCGCCAGCAGCATGCCGTTTGATTCTTCGCCGCGGAGCATTGCGGGCTGAAGATTGTTCGCGACGATGATGAGGCGGCCGACGAGCGTTTCGGGTGGGTACCACGCGCGGAGGCCGGCGATGATTTGTTTTTGCTGGTCGCCGACGTCCACTTTGAGCAGGATCAACTTGTCGGCGTTCGGGTGCGGCCGCGCTTCGAGGACGCGGGCGACGCGAAGATCGAGCTTCTTGAAATCGGCGATTGAAACGAGCGGCAGTGCCGCGGGTGCGGATGCGAGTTCGTCAGTCATGCGTGAGCGTCCTGTGTCTTGAATCGGAAGAGCCGTAAATTGTCTGACGAAATCTTAGTTCGCGAGATTGGGCCGAGTCAACGCGCGACTGCACCGCGCAACGCGGGCTGGTAAGTTAGGCCTTGCCGGCTCGGTGGGCGATATGGATCTGAGCGCGGGCACGAGACAGGGAAATGACTTTGGCCTCAAATCCTTCCGGCGTCGTGGGCACGTCGCGGTTGGCGGATTCGAGCGAGCCCTTAGCGGTAGCGGGGTCGATGCGCTCGGCCGGCAATGCTCGCGGCGTCAGTACGGACACGATGTTCTTGTCGATTTGCAAAAACCCGCCGTCGATGTAGTACCTCGCAGTCGTGCTCCCGGTCTGTGTCCGCAATTCGCCATAGCCGAGCCGCGCGACGAGCGGCGCCCGGCCCGGCAGCACGCCGAGTTCGCCGTCAAAGAGCGGCAATGCCACGAAGTCCACGGGCTGGTCGAGCACCGTGGTCTCGGGCGTCACGATCACGCATTGCAGTTTATGTGTCGCTGTTTCGGCCATTGGTCACACAGTTCAACGGTTCAACTCATTCCGCCATCTTCCTCGCCTGCTCCACCGCCTCTTCGACCGCCCCAATGTACTTGAAGGCGCCTTCCGGCAGGCTGTCGTGTTTGCCGTCGCAGATTTCTTCGAAGCTGCGAATGGTGTCGGCGATCGGCGTGTATTTGCCGGCGCGGTTTGTGAACGCCTCGGCCACGAGAAACGGCTGGGACAGGAATACCTCGATGCGCCGGGCACGGTGCACGACGATCTTGTCTTCCTCCGACAACTCGTCAACACCCAGGATTGCGATGATGTCCTGAAGTTCGCGGTAACGCTGCAGAATCTGCTGAACGCGACGGGCCACGGCGTAATGGCGTTCGCCCACGTATTGCGGGTCGAGGATGCGGCTCGACGAGGCGAGCGGATCGACTGCAGGGTAAATGCCCTTTTCGGTGATCGATCGGGCCAAATACACGAATGCGTCGAGGTGGCCGAACGCGGTCGCCGGAGCGGGGTCGGTTGGGTCGTCGGCCGGCACGTACACGGCCTGCACGCTCGTGATCGCACCCTTGGTCGTCGACGTGATGCGCTCCTGCAACTCGCCCAACTCAGTCGAGAGCGTCGGCTGGTAGCCGACCGCGCTCGGCATGCGGCCCAGCAGCGCGGACACTTCGGAGCCGGCCTGCGAGAAGCGGAAGATGTTGTCGATGAAGAGCAGCGTGTCGGCGCCGGTCGAGTCGCGGAACCACTCGGCCATCGTCAGGCCGGCGAGCGCGACGCGGAGCCGCGCGCCGGGCGGTTCGTTCATCTGGCCGAACACCATGGTGGTTTGATCGATGACCGAGCGGCCGGTGTTACCGATCTTGGTCTCCTGCATTTCGAGCCACAGGTCGTTGCCCTCGCGCGTTCGTTCGCCGACGCCGGCGAACACCGAAAATCCGCCGTGCTGGCGAGCGATGCGTGCGATCAGTTCGGTGAGGATGACCGTCTTGCCGAGACCGGCGCCGCCGAACAGACCGGCCTTGCCGCCGCGCACGATTGGCGTCAGCAGGTCGATGACCTTGATGCCGGTCTCGAAGATTTCGGTCTTCGCCGACAGGCTTGCAAATTCGGGCGGATGGCGGTGAATCGGCCAGCGTTCGCCGACCGCGATCGGCCCGCGCCCGTCCACCGGTTCGCCAAGCAGATTGAACACGCGGCCGAGAGTCTCCTTGCCGACCGGCACGGTGACGGGCGATCCCGTGTCCACGACCGGGTCGCCGCGCATGAGGCCGTCGGTCGAACCGAGCGCGACGCAGCGAACGCGGTTGCCGCCGAGGTGCTGTTGCACCTCGCCGGTGAGTCGGATCGAAACGCCCTTGTGGTCGATCTCGACGCGCAGCGCGTTGTAGATGTCCGGCAGGTGATCCTCGCCGAACTCGGCGTCGAACGTGGAGCCGATCACTTGAGTGACGCGGCCGTTCTTTTGTCCTGCGGCAGTTGCTGTGGCCATGAATGGCTCCAAATTTCAAATCACAAGAATCAAATCACCCACAAATCTCAAAACTCAATTCTCGGATCACTTGATCGCTTCCGCGCCGCCGACGATTTCGGCGATCTCCTTTGTGATCTGCGCCTGGCGGGCTCGGTTGTAGAGCATGGTCAGGCTGCGGATCATGTTGCCCGCGTTTTCCGTGGCGCCCTTCATCGCAACCATGCGGGCGATCTGCTCGCTCACCGCCGCGTCGAGGAAGCATTTGAAGAGCCGCACCTTGAACGACATCGGCAGAATTTCAGCGAGGATGCCGGCCGCGTCGGGAAGGAATTCGTATTCCGTGCGATTAGTGCGCATGGCCTCAAGCTGCCGCACCGTGGCGGACCGCCCGTCGGTCGGCTCGGCCGGTTTGAGCGACGCGAGCGGCAGCAGGGTCTCGACAACCGCCGTCTGCCGCGATGCCGAGTGGAATCTCGTATACGCCACGTCGAGCCGATCGATCTTGCCGGACACGTACCATTGAATGTACCGTTCGGCCAGCACAATGGCCTCGTCGAAGCGGACCTTGTCTTCAAAGTGCGTGTACGTCTCGTTCGCCGACTGGCCGCGGAACCGAAAGTAGTTGATGCCGCGCTTGCCGGAGACTTCGAGGTTGACGAACTTGCACTGTGATTTCAGGTCCTCCAGCGAGCGATTCGCGGCGCGCAGCACATTGCCGTTGTAGCCGCCGCACAGGCCGCGGTTCGACGCGATGACGAGCAGCACGGCCCCGGCGGACTCGTCGCGCGTGGCCAAGAGCGGGTGGCTCACGGCCGTCGCGCTGGCGCTCACGTCTCGGACCAGTTCCGAAATCTTTCGCGTGTACGCCGCGGCCTGGCTGGCGCGGTCCATCGCCTTCTTGAAACGAGCCGTCGCGATCAACTCCATCGTGTGGGTGATCTTGCGGATGTTCTGCACCGCCTTGCGGCGCTTCACAATTTGTCGTGCTTTGGCCATGCGCTAGTTTTCAGTCTTCCGTGTTCAGTTTCAGCCTGCCTTCTTCGCCGTCTGCTTTCCAGCCGCGTACTGCTTTTGAAATTCCTCGATCGCCGCACGGAGCTTCTTTGTCGTTTCGTCGTCGAGTTTTTTTGTCGTCACGATCGCGTTGCGAACTTCGGCCTTCTGCTCGCGCATGAATTGGAGGAATCCGGCTTCCCAGTCGCGCACCTCGGTGCGCGGTACGGCGTCGAGGTAGCCGGTCGAGCCGGCAAAAAGGCTCATCACCTGATCGGCCACTTGGTACGGCTGATATTGGGGCTGCTTCAGCAGTTCGACCATTCGATAGCCGCGGTCGAGTTGCGTTTGCGTGGCCTTGTCGAGCTCGGTGCCGAGCTGAGCGAACGCTTCGAGTTCACGGAACGCGGCGAGGTCGAGTCGCAGGCTTCCGGCGACTTTTTTCATGCCGGGCGTCTGCGCCTTGCCACCGACGCGCGACACGCTGATTCCGACGTCCACGGCCGGCCGCACGCCCGCGAAGAACAGTTCGGGCTGAAGGTAAATCTGGCCGTCGGTGATCGAGATTACGTTTGTCGGGATGTACGCTGAAACCTCGCCTTCGAGAGTCTCGATGATCGGCAGGGCCGTGAGCGAGCCGCCGCCCTTTTCATTCGAGAGTTTCGCGGATCGTTCAAGCAGCCGCGAGTGGCAGTAAAAGATGTCGCCCGGATACGCCTCGCGCCCGGGCGGGCGACGCATCAGCAGCGACAGTTGCCGGTACGCGACCGCCTGTTTCGACAGGTCATCGTAGATGCAGAGCGTGTCGCGGCCTTGTTCGTACATGAAATACTCGGCCATCGCACAGCCGGCGTACGGTGCAACGTATTGCAGCGGCGCTGGGTCGGAGGACGACGCGACCACGACGATCGTGTAATCCATCGCGCCGTGTTTGCGCAGCGTCTCGACCGTCTGGGCGACCGATGACTCTTTCAGGCCGATCGCGACGTAGACGCAGATCACGTTTTCGGACTTTTGATTGATGATCGTGTCGATGGCGATCGCGGTCTTGCCGGTCTTGCGGTCGCCGATGATAAGTTCGCGCTGGCCGCGGCCAATCGGCGTCATCGCGTCGATGGCCTTGATGCCGGTTTGCAGCGGCACATCGACCGGCTTGCGTTCGGCGACGCCAGGCGCCACCGACTCGACGAGTCGCGTTTTGTCTGTGACGATCGGGCCTTTGTCGTCCATGGGAATTCCGAGCGGATTGACGACGCGGCCGATCATCGCGTCTCCCACGGGCACGCGGAGCAATTCGCCAGTGCTCTTGACCGTGTGGCCCTCCTTGATTCCGAGGTAGTCGCCCAGAATGATTACGCCCACGGACGCTTCTTCGAGGTTGAACACCTGGCCGCGCGCGCCGCTTTGGAACTCGACCATTTCGCTGGCCATCGCGCCGGAGATGCCGTAGACGCGGGCGATGCCGTCACCGACTTCGATGACGCGGCCCACCTCGGTCACTTCAAGCTGCGAGCGGTATTGCTCGATTTCACTCTGGAGGACTGAACTGATCTCGTCGGCTTTGAATTTCATGTGTCGATCTCTGGAGTAATTGCTCGCGCAAGCGTTTCAGCTGGGTTCGGACCGATCCGTCGAAGACGGTGTCGCCCACGCGAATCACGAGTCCGCCGAGGATGGCGGGGTCAACATCACTGTGAATCACCGGCTGGCCCGTGACGACCGCGGCCAGTCGGTCACGCAGCGCCTTCTCCTGCCCCGCGTCGAGCGGCACGGCCGACTGAACTTGAACGGGAACTAGTCCGAGCCGCTGGCCGCGGATCGCGAGAAGCTGGTCGAGCACGGGCCGCATCAACTCAAGCCGCACGTGGTCGCTGAGCACGAGCAAGAAATTCAGAAAGATCACGCTAACGCGGCCCTCGAACGCGCGGCGGATCGTGGCCGCCTTGTCGCCGCGGCCGATGATACTTGACGAGAGCATTCGCTCGATCGTTGCGTTTTTTTCCAGCACGTCGCGCACGAGTGCTTCGTATTCCTCGATGACCACAGCAAGTTGTCCGGCCTTTTCCGCGGCGTCGTACAGTGCTCGCGCGTAGACCTGCGCGATCTGCACGACGCTCGTGTCGAGGACCGTGGGGTGCAACTTACGGGGAGCTTCGGCGGCAGCGGTCATCAGTTCTTGCTCGGGATTTCTTGCAGGGCCTGCTGGACGAGGTCGCGATGGTCCTGCGGATTCAACGATCGCCGCACGATCCGCGACGCCACGTCGGTCGCGAGATCGGCGGCCTTGACGAACAACTCCTGCAACGCTTGGTCGCGGGCTTGCTCGATATCGCGCTTCGCCCGCGCGGACGTTGCCTGGGCTTCGGCCTGGGCCTGTTTCATTATTTCCTGCTGCGTCTGCTGCGCGTCGCGTCGCGCCTCGTCGAGGATTGCTCGCACCTCGGTCTGGACTTCCGCCAGCTTCTTCGCGTGCTCGGCCAACGACCGACTCGCCTCCACCCGCGCCCGCTCCGCCTCTTCCAGCGTTTCGCGCAGGTGCTTCTCACGCTTGTCGAGCGCTTCGATCATCGGCTTCCACGCGAACTTGCCGAGAACGAACAGCAGACCGGCGAAGACAAAAAGCGTCCAGAATCCAAGTTCGCCGGTGACCGGGCCGGAGCTGTGTGCACCGTTTTTTTCATGGCTCGAGTCGTCGGCGAGCACGACGGGCGAACTTGCCGCGAGCACGGTGAAAGTCACGGCGCAACACAAAACGCGCGAAAATCGCTTCGCGTTTGTCATGGCGGATTAACCCTTGACCAAGCAGACGATGAGCAGCGCGACGAGCGTCGCACCTTCGATCATCGCCGCGGTAATGATCATCGCCGTTTGAATGCTGCCGGCCGCCTCGGGCTGCCGCGCCATGCTCTCCACGGCTGCGGACCCGATCCGGCCGATGCCGTATCCGGCCCCGATGATGACCAGGGACGACGCGAACGCACCGCCCAAAAGAACTTTCGTCACCTGACCCGCCGCGCCCGTGTCCTGTGCGAAGACCGGGCCGCCGCTGATCAACATCACGACCAACGCCAACATCAACACCTTAGCCAGTTTCATCAGTCCTCCTTCATTCGAGCCAACAAGGTGCATCGGCGATCGCTCGGTTTCCGAGCCGCGCTACGACGCCCGCATCACGGAGACTCGATCAATGATGCGGATGCACCGCCATGCCGATGAAGATCGCCGACAAAAACGTGAAGATATACGCCTGCAAAAACGCCACGAACAAGTCCAAGAGCGAAAACAAGATCACGCCGATCACGCTGCCGGGAGCGACCAGGTAGATCAAGTTGCTTTCGGTATTCGCCAAGAGCACGATGAAGCCGAGCAAAACGGCGACGGCCATGTGGCCGCCGAACAGGTTCGCGTACAGACGAACGCACAACGCGAATGTCTTCGCGAGGTGACCGATGATCTCGACGACGAACATGAGCGGCCAGAGGTAGAACGGCACGTGCGGCACGAGCGATTTAAGATAGCCGCCGAATCCCATCTTTACGACGCCGCTGCCGTGAATGGCGAGAAACGTACAGAGCGCGAGTGCCGCGGTCGTCTCGATGCTGCTGGTCGCCGCCCCGCCGAACGGGACCATGCCCAGCAGGTTGTTAAAGAGCACGAAAAAGAACGCGGTCCATAGAAACGGCAGGAACTTGTCCGCGTCGTGATCGCCGATGGCCGGCCGCGCGACCTTGTCGCGGATGAACACGAGCATCGCTTCGAAGAAGTTCCAGAATCGGCCGCGCGTCGCTCCGTCGCGTGCCCGTCGCGACAACGGCACAAAGATGAGCAGGCAGAGCGCTGCGGCGATCAGCTCCATCAACATGTATTTGGTCAGGCCAATGCCGTTGGAATTGAACAGCGACGGCTTGGCCCACACGAAGTCCAGTTCAAATGTGTCCTTCACATGATTCTGAGCCCAGTCGCCAATCTGGCTCAGGTCCGTTAGCCTTTGATGCTCCTCGATCATTCAATCCTCATCCTTGTGTTTTCCGCTTTCCGACCGGATCGCGAGGGTCAGGTGATAGGTGGCCGCCGCAAGTCCCAGCAGCAGGCCCACCACGGTGACCAGCGGCAACGATCCGAGCTTCGTGTCCAGCCAATAACCGGCTCCCGACGGCAGGACAATCTCCAGGCTACAACTAGTGACGATGTTCACCCATCGCATCGCCTCGGCCCACGGATTCGTTTGAGGCGACCTGGCCAATTCGGCTACCTCTCGAACGCACTCGCGAATCGAACTCTCTCAACTTGATGCCGCGCACCAAGATGTAGACTTCCGCCGCCAATGTAACCAGATAGAAGATCATCAGCCAAATCAGAAAGCTCTTGGGATCGAAGCTCGCGAATTTCCGAACGAGTAACGTGCCAAAGCCCAACACGAAACTGACGCGAACGAACATACCGCCAAGCATGCCGGCCAGCGCGCCGCCGGCGCCCCGTCGCGACGCGATTTCGTGAAGTATCAGCGTAAACGCCGCAGGCAAAGCGCATAGGGTCATTGCCGCCGCGCTACCGAACACACCGCTGCATCCGGCAAGCAAGTAGGCGGGATACGCCGCTAGCCCCCAGAAAACCAGCGAGCAGAGCGTGAGCTTCAAAACGTTGCCGAACACAACAAACCGTCGAAAAACCTCGAATCCGCGGCCAGCCCCGGGCAGTTTGTATCGCGCCTCATTAATCGGGACACACTCGCGATCTCCAAGGCCGTCAAAGCGGCCCAAATTTAGTGGCGACCCACGGGGCTGTCAACAAGCGTCAAATGATATTTTGGGAAACTTCTTGAAGTTTGCGTTGCAGTTGCGATGTGCGTCTGTGTCCAGTGCGAAGTAACACAAATGCGATTCGCCGCTAACGCGGGCCTGCACGATGGTCAAAGTCAGCCTGGACTACCCAACGAAAAAAGAGCGAAAAACAGGCCGCGAGGCGGCTCGTACTTGGCAAGTTTCGTTGACGCTCGGAACTCCATTTTGCTAAGCTTGTCGCCACGTTTGCAGGCTGCCCCGGAATTGCAGCCGAGTGGTCCCGCCGATCGGGCAAGCCGTTGACGAGGGGCGCGTGGCGCCGGCACGCGTCCACTCCGTTGCCCGGTCGCGATTGAGTTGCTGGCGATCGGCGTCGCGACAATTTGCCGTCGCAGACCTGGCTGAGAATCTTGCAGCGATAAATGAGTTCCTCCCAGCAGGGATGAAGGGCAGGTTGAGCGGGCGTACCCCGAGTCAGGGACGACCTTGGCTATTTGGTCACACGAGCCTCGTAGCAGGCCGAACCTGATCGGAGTGGTAGCCTATGAGTCTGGAGCAACTCCGGGCCCGCAGCAAGGAATCGCTGGCCCGCATGGCGCGGCGTCACGGCATCCCGGGCTCGCATGCGATGCGAAAGGAGCAGTTGGTCAAGGCACTCGCCGCCGCGACTAACGGTCGCAGGTCCGCAAAAACGAAACGACCGCGCCGACCCGCTCGCAAGACTCGCCCCGCTGCCGCGCGTAGCCAGAAGCCGAAACATAGCGGCAATTCCAACGGACATCATCGCCCGATCGAAGTAAAGCACTCGCCGAAGGAAGCGCGGCGCGCCATTTCTCGCGAACTGCCCAACCGCTACGGCCGTGACCGCATCGTGCTCATGGTCCGTGACCCGTACTGGCTGCACGCGTACTGGGAAATCAACCTGTCGTCCGTTCAGCGGGCCGAAGCGGCGCTGCGCGAAGAGTGGCACGGATCCAAGCCGATTCTGCGGGTGTTCGACGTGACGAGCGAGGACACGACTTCCGCAGCCGAAGCAATCGTGCGCGACATCGACATTCACGGCGGCGTGAGCAATTGGTACATCGACGTGAACAATCCGCCGCGTTCGTATCGCGTGGACATCGGTTACCTGTCGCAGCGCGGCCGATTTTACACGCTTGCCCATTCGAATGTGGTGACGACGCCGCGGGCCGGCGTGAGCGACGTGATCGACGAAAACTGGGTGAGCGTGCAGGAGCAATTCGAGAAGATTTACGCGCTCTCTGGTGGCCTCGATCCGGGCGCGAGCAGTCTGGAACTCAAGCAACTCTTGCACGATCGCATGAAGCGACCGATTGGTTCGATCAGTAGTTTCAGTCTCGGAGCGATTTCCAACGTGCGACGACGAAAGTTTTGGTTCGAACTCGACGCGGAGTTGATTGTGCACGGTTCGACGCAGCCCGGAGCCCGCGTGCAGTTGCAGGGCGAGCCGATTCAGGTCCGACCCGACGGCACCTTTACGATGCGTTTCCGGCTGCCGGACAAGCGGCTCATCATTCCCGCCTGTGCCTCCAGTGCCGACGGCGCCGAAGAACGCACAATCGTCTTGGCGGTCGAGCGAAACACGAAAGCGCTGGAACCGCTGCTGCACGACAACAGCGACTTGTAGTGAGCGCGGCCGGCGCGTCTCTCTCGCCGGGTCGATCGCCATGGCACAGTCCGCCGTTTTCGTCCGCCGCAGCCCGCTTGCGGACTCGCGCCAGGCGCATTACACTTCTGTCGGTCGCACTTTTTCGGCGTTTCGATTCTCAAGTCACGCGCGGAGGAGGCCGTGAGCAAGGACATTCGTTCCATCCTGGAAGGATGGGATTTCGAGCCCGGCAACATTTCAGTCCGCATCGTGCGCGGTCAAGACGGCCGCGAGAAGGTGCAGATGCGTGTTGACCTGGGGCTGCTACAAATGGAAATGGACGGTCGCCCGGACGGCGCGCGCCCGCACGGATTCGAGTCGATGCTCGAATACCTCGAGGCGAAGGCGGAGCGGCCAAAATCCTCCGCCGAGGAATTTCACATCTCCGATGAAGACTGCGAAGAGCTGCTGCGCGAAGGCGTTCAATACTATTATCGCTACCTGAGCTTCTTCCACCTCGGCCGCTACGACCTCGCCGAGCGAGACACGGGCCGCAATCTGCGGCTCTTCTCGTTCATCCGCAAGCACGCGCCGTCGGAACAGGTAAAATGGCGGTTCGATCAATATCGCCCTTACGTGACAATGATGAACACGCGGGCGCGGGCGACACCGGAGTTTGAGGCCAAACATTTTCGCGAAGCGATCAAGATCGTGGACGACGGAATCGGCCAAATCCGCGACTTCTTGACCGAGCACGAACTCGAAGAGCAAGAGGACGATTGCGTCGAGTTGGAATTCCTCAAACGTTGGCGAACCGAAATTGAGCGAGTGCGGCCGAAAGACGCGGCGGAAAAGTTGCGGCGACAATTGGAAAAAGCCGTGCAGGACGAAGACTACGAGCGGGCCGCGAAACTGCGCGACCAACTCCGCAAATTGGAGGCGGTGCGCGCGACGGAGTTTCCCGACTGACACTTGATTCGCACTGGCGAGCTTGTTAGCATCGCTCGTGCCGGACCCGGGCCGGCAAAAACCTCTGCAGTGTTTGTGATAGACGACCACTTTTGACGAACCGATAGAAACCCGTTGGGGACCGACAGTAGACTGGGGAGGCGTAAAACCGTCCTCGTGGCGGGTCACGCAAACCGGACTTGAGGTTCCCACTTTCATAGCGGGTTCTCAAAAGCGTCTACACGGCAATTCGCGGAGGTTTTTCGCTTTTCCCTGTCGCTACGGCGTGAGATATGGCCTCGCTGTTTGAATCCGCCGAACGGGACCACCTTGATCGGGCCTTGCCGCTGGCGGCTCGAATGCGGCCGCGCAGCCTCGATGAATTCGTGGGCCAGGAGCATTTTCTCGCGCCCGGCCGGTTGCTGCGTCGCATGCTCGAAGCGGACCGGCTGAGTTCGCTGGTGTTTTATGGCCCGCCGGGCACCGGCAAGACGACGCTCGCCCATGTGATCGCCGCGCAAACCAAGGCCGCATTTGTCGCTGTAAACGCCGCGTCGTCGTCGGTGAAGGAGTTGCGCGACGCGATCGAGGCCGCGCGCGATCGGCTTGCTGCGGATGGCCTGCGAACTGTACTCTTCATTGATGAACTTCACCGATTCAACCGCGCACAGCAGGATGTGTTGCTGCCGGAGGTCGAGACGGGCATTGTAATTCTGATCGGTGCGACAACTCAGAACCCGTTCTTTGCGATCAATTCACCGCTACTCAGCCGCAGCCAGATCTTCCAATTCCAACCGCTCGATCGAGACGCGATCAAGGTAATCTTGCGTCGCGCGCTCGACGACAAAGTGCGCGGACTCGGCAGGTTTCAGGTCCGCATGCACGACGTTGCCGTGGATTTCTTGGCTGAAGTCAGCGACGGCGACGCGCGCCGGGCACTGAACGCGATCGAGGTCGGAGTGCGATCAGCAACTTCCGAGCCATTGGAATTCGATCTAACGCTGGCACAAGATTGCATCCAGCGAAAGATTCTCGATTACGATGCAACGGGTGACGCGCACTACGACCTCGCCAGCGCCTTCATCAAGAGCATGCGAGGCAGCGATCCCGACGCGGCAATCTACTGGATGGCTCGAATGCTGGAGGCCGGCGAGGATCCGCGGTTCGTTGCCCGCCGAATTGTGATCTGCGCTGCGGAAGACGTTGGCAACGCGGATCCGATGGCACTCGTGCTTGCCAATGCTGCGATGCAAGTTTCGGAGTTTGTCGGACTGCCCGAGTGCAAGTTGCCGCTGGCTCAGGCCGTTACCTACATTGCCTGCGCCCCGAAGAGTAACGCGGCGACCGTTGCAATCTCCGAGGCGTCGGCGGACGTTTGCGAAGGCCGAACGGTTGCGGTGCCGCAGAATTTGCAGGACACAAGTTATTCTGGGGCCAAGCGACTCGGTCGCGGCGAGGGCTACAAGTACGCGCACGATTTCGCGGGCGGCTGGGTTGACCAAGAGCATATTCCCGTTTCCAAGGAGTACTACCGCCCGGTTGATCGCGGGGTCGAGTCGGAATTCAGGCGGCGGCTCGACGAATTGCGCCTAGTGCGAAAAAAGCCGCAACACCCTGATCAGTCAGTGGGTTAGCCTAATATTGGTCATTCTGGTGCCCCGTGGCGAAAGTTGATCCACGCGGGTTTTGCCCGATGATCCGGCGCGGGCGGCACCGAGTTAGCTCAGCCCGCTTGACCGCTCGGATGATGGGGAGTAAACTCTAAGTGACAAATTCCCAAAGAGCTAGGATGCTTGCGAGCCCGCGCTGGGACGCAGCGGACAGCCGGAATGAGTCGGCTGACCGGCTACACGGAAACTCACTGAGAGGAATGGTTGGCGATGCTGGTACTGACTCGCAAGAAAAACGAAAGCATTGTCATTAGCGACGTGATCAAAGTCACGGTCGTGGAGATTCGTGGCGACAAGGTTCGCCTGGGCATCGAAGCTCCTCGTGAAATCGAAGTACATCGCCAAGAGGTGTACGAGCAGATTCACGGCAAGCGCGACGAGGAGTCCCGTCAAGAGGCCCACGCGGCACACGTGCCACCGGGTCAGGCCGACTCGGTTTCTTGACAAGAATCGTTAACCTCCGGATGGTTACGGTTCGACGTCTTCGCTAGCGCGGGACAACGCGGCCTGATTCACGGAACACTCAACTAAAGTCGCTGGAGCAGGATGCTGACGCGACGACGAATCGTCTTTGGCACAATTCTCGCTCTGCCACTGGTCGCTGTGGCAATCTTTGAACTTTGGCTCAGCTACGGCCCCGTCAAGTCATCGGTCGTTTCTGTCCTCTCCAAATACGCGCGCGGCACAGTAGAGGTCGAAAAAGTTTCCTTCCGCTGGCGGGGTGGGCTAGTGCTTCGCAAAATCCGCCTGCGCGAGTCCAAAGAAATGAACTCGCCGGTCGTTTGTGAAATCCAACGAGCCGACGTGCACGGTTCGCTGGTCGACGTGTTGCGCGGCCGTTTCGCGCCGTCGCGCATCGAAATCCGCAAACCGACCCTGCGTTTAAGAATTGAACCGAAGCGGAATTGGAGCGACATCCTTCCGTTGCGTTTCGAGGATGGCGGCCAGATCGCCCTCGTGCCGATTGAATTGAGCGGCGGCCGAATTGAATTTATTGGCCCACGGCCTGCCGGTCTGCCTGCGAGCATTGATGGAATCTCACTCGCGGTCTCCGGTGATTCACTGACGAAGCCGGTTCAATTTGTCGGTGCCGCCACCGACCCGTTATGGGGAAATTGGCGAGTGACTGGCACGCTCGTACCGCATGAACGACAACTCCGTGGCCGCGTTCGCTCCACGTCGTTTCAACTCAAGCCGGACTTGGCAACTCTGCTGGGGCCGCAATTCGCCGAATTATGGCGACAACTCGATCCGGCCGGCCAGATTGCCGTCGACGCGGAGTTTTCGCTCGTCTTACCGCAAGGTGAATTCGAGTACCAGGTTCTGGTTGATCCGTCGAGCGTGAGCCTGCAGATTCCCACTTGCAATGAACGAGCCCGTGACGTGACCGGCCGTATCGAATTCACGCCGCAAAGCGTTCGTATTCACGCGCTGGCCGGTTCGCTGGCGTCGGGCGAAGTGATCGCGTCCGGCACGATTTCGCGCGACGAGGTGCCGACGATCGACGCTGTGCTTGAAGTGCGACGAATTCCAATCAACCGACTCGTGGCCGGCGCGTCGGCGAGCATTAGCGGCCCGGAGAATTTCGTCTCGGGCAAGTTGACTCTGCGAGGCACGACAGACCCGCAAAGTTGGGACGGTGAGTTTCGCGGCGAACTGACGCGAAGCGAGGCGTCCGAGTTCGATTCGATCCCGCTTCATCTGGTGGTTCGCGAGCAACAGCTTATGCTCGACGATCTGGCGATAGACTGGGCCGGCGGAAAACTCCGCGCGACGGCCCGCGTGCCGCTCGAGCGCGACGCCGTGATCACCGGCACGCTCGACATCGAGCATGCGGATCTGTCGGCGTTGCTGCGGACGGTGTCCGCGGACGCGCCGCACGTTTACGGAAACCTCAATGGCCGGCTCACATTCGAGGCGCCGCTCAACGCATGGCGCGACCCGGAACAGTGGCGATTGAACGGACCCATTTCGCTCCGCGGCTGTCGCGTCCGCGAAATGGAAATCGAATCGGTAACCGGCAAGCTCGTGTGTTCGAACCGCGTGTTGTCGTTGACCGACGCAACGGCAAAGTTCGCGGATCGCACTGTCCGCGGTCGAGTCAACGTGCGGATCGAACCGACGTTTCCCGTCGAGGGAGTCTTTCGACTCGACGACGTGCCGTTGAGCCAGCGGGTCGCAGCCGCTACTGACGGCGGCGTACACATTGCCGGAACTGCTGCAGTCGCCGGCGTAATTCGCGGCCAACTCATCCCGCTCGCGATACAGACGGCAGGCTCCGCGACGTTCCACAATCTCTCCGTCGACTCGCAGCGACTCGATGAAATCACCGTCTCCTTCTCGGCTGACGAATCAGGCGTTGATCTAAGCGAAACGGAGCTTTCGGTATTGCGCGGCCGCTTGCGTGTCAGCGGTCGATGGGACCGAATGGGCGGCGCGCCGGCGAACTCAATGGCCGGTCGCGACAACTTGTCGCAACCGAATGCCGCTTCCGGTCGCCTCACTCTGCGCGGCCGCTTTGACGGCATCGACATAGCGCAACTCGTGCCACGCGCCGCCGGTAAGGCCGAACTTCGCGGGAATATCGCCGGAACATTCACGGCCAAGGCCGAGACCGGCATTGACGTGCCTTCGTTGCGAGTCACCGGCTCGCTCGCGTCCGCACGGCTAGCGGCCGGCGACTGGCCGATCAGCAACGTTCGCTCCGATTTCTCATTTGAAAACGAGCAGATTGCGTTCACGAATTTCTCGGCCGACCACGCCGCGGGCAAAGTGACGGGGTCCGCAGTCCTAGAATCGCCGAACGGCCAGCCGGTGTTGACGGCCCGCCTCAGTTCGACGCGGCTCGATATTGCAAAACTCCTGCCCGGCTCGAATCATCTCGCCGTCCGCGGCGCGGCGTCCGGCAATCTCGCGATCCGCTTCGACGCTTCCAACGGCACGCACGATGGCCGAGGATCGGTCCGTTTCAGTCCGCTGATCGTGGACGAATTGCCGCCGATCGACTCGGTGACGAGCACGCAGGTTGAGCTGGCGAACGGCGTGCTTCATCTCCGCGCGTGTCAGGCCAATTTGTGGGGCGGCACGGCGACCGGCACGGCAACGATCCATTTCGCCGACCGGTCGCGGATCGCCGACGTGGTGTTCGAGCGGGTCGAGAACGTGGAATTGTCGCGGCTGCTGGTGGCGTGGCCCGCGGCGAGCAGCCGGCCGCGCGGCAAGGTCTCCGGCGCTGGCAAGCTGCAGGTCGTGAATCGCGGCGGCGGGCCGGCGGTCTTCGGCCAAGGAGAGTTTCAAGCGAATGCCGTCACGTTTGTCGGTCTGCCGGTGCAGAGCGCCGAGGGGACGATCGATGGCTACGACGCCGCGACGCACGAATTTCTCGGCGGCCGTGTGCAGCCGCGGCGCGGCAACCCACTCGCGCGCGTGCCCGATCAGCGAATGCTAATCAGGCTGCGCGACGCGCGGGCCGCGCGCGGAACGATTCAGGGAGTCACGCTCGTGAGCTTCGTGCGGCCCGTGACCTACGACACGAATTTGCAGTTTTCAAGCCTCGATCTGGCGACCGTCGTTCAGTACATGTTCGCCAGTCCGCACGCGGCGGGCGGCAGCTTGACCGGCAACATTCGACTGCACGGCACGGAACGCGGCTCCGCGGACAACAGCGGCGAAATGTACCTGCGCGTGCAAGACGCACAACTGTGGTCGTTCCCGCCGCTCGCCGTGCTGGGCAAATTGCTCACGGGCAAATTCGGCCGGCCCGGCGGAATTCACACGGCCGAAGTGCGCCGCGCAGTCATCGTGCGCGACACCGTCGAGTTGCAGGAATTCTGGATGTCCGGCGACCTCGGCCAACTCGCCGGGCAGGGAAAAATCAGCCTCGACGGCGACCTCGAACTCGACGTGGTCGGCAATTTCAAATCGGAGGTCGCGCGAAACGTGCCGGTCATCGGACAGATTCAAGACGCGTTGAGCGGCCTTCAGCAGCGGCTCGTGAAGTTCCGCATCAGCGGCACCGTCTCCGATCCGACCGTCGTGCCCGTGCCGCTTCAAGACCTCAGCGAGCCGGCAATCAGAATCCTGCGCGGTCTCACCGGCGCGCTGCTCGACAACGACGATCGCACCGGCCGGCCGATGCGACGATGAGCGGCCGTGCGTCAATTCGCACGATGGAGCAACTTCAGAAACTCCCGCATCCAGAACGGATTGTCCAGCCACGTCCGCGCGGTGACGAGGTTGCCGTCCACCACGACCTCTCTGTCCACGTAGTTTGCGCCGGCCTGCTGCATTTCGCACGCGACTTCCGCGTAACAGGTCACGGTCCGTCCGCCGACGGCGAGCGACGCCGCGACGACTTGCACGCCGTGGCAAATTGCTCCGACTGGTTTGTTGGCCTCGAAGAAATGTCGCACGATTCGCTGCACGTCCGGCCGATTGCGAATGTACTCCGGTGCCCGACCGCCCGGAATCAGCAGCCCGTCGTAGCGCGTCGGGTCCACGTCCTCAAACCTGCGGTCCACGGGCACACGATAGCCCGGCCGCTCGACGTACGTGTCGAAGCCCGGCTCGAAATCATGCAGCACGGCCTGCACCGGCTTGGCCGTCGGCGCCGCGACCTCAACCGCGTGCCCCTCCTCTCGCAGCCGAAAGATCGCGTAGTAAATCTCCAGCCCTCGCCCGCGTCGCCGGTCAGGATCAAAACGCTCTTCATGTGCGATTCCCTCGTCGCCTAACTGAGAATGTCCCTCACCACGCTTCCATACACATCCGTCAGCCGAAAATCTCTGCCGGCGTAGCGGTACGTAAGTCGTTCGTGGTCGAGGCCGAGCAGGTGAAGGATCGTGGCGTGCAGGTCGTGCATGTGGACCTTGTTCTCGACCGCGTAGTAGCCGAAGTCGTCGGTCACGCCGTAGGACAGGCCGGGTTTCACGCCGCCGCCGGCGAGCCAGCAGGAAAAGCCGTTGATGTTGTGGTCGCGGCCGTCCGAGCCTTGCGCGAACGGCGTGCGGCCGAACTCGCCACTCCACCACACCAGCGTGTCGTCGAGCAGCCCGCGCGATTTCAAATCGGCCAGCAGGCCCGCGATCGGCCTGTCCACGGCGTGCGCGTGAACCGCGTGCAGTTTGATGTTCGAGTGCTGGTCCCAGCGCGGGTTCGCCGTGTTGTCCGCGTAACTCACTTGAATGTACCGCACGCCGGCCTCGGCGAGCCGCCGAGCCAGCAGGCACTGCCGGCCGAACTCGTCGGTCTCCTTTTCGCCGATACCGTAAAGTTCTTGTGTCGTCTTCGATTCTTGCGCGATGTCGAGCAGCGACGGGACGCTTGCTTGCATGCGGTACGCCAGCTCGAATGAATCGATTGCCGCCTCCAGTTCGTCGTCCACTTTCGTCGGCCGCGCCTCATCCAGCCCGCGATTGCCGGTCGTGCGCCGCATCTGCTCGCGATTGATCGCTTGCAGAAAGTCGAGCTCCTTACGCTGTTCGGCGGGCGCGATGCGGTCATTAGTGATGTGTCGAATGCCGCCCTGTGCGATTGGCTGCCCAGCGCGGCCGATCGTCGTGCCTTGATAGATCGTGGGCAAGAACGCGTTCGAGTAATTTCGAGGGCCGCCGTTCGCGCCCGACGGACCAATCGTCACGAATCCCGGCAAGTTCTCGTTCTCCGTGCCCAGTCCGTACGTGACCCACGCGCCGACCGACGGCCGCACCAAATTGATCGCGCCGGTGTGCATGAAGAGCGTGGACGGCCCGTGCGCGACGCCTTCCGTCACCATGCTCTTGATGACGCACAGATCGTCCACGTGCTCCGCGACGCGCGGGAACAGATCCGACACCCACGTGCCGCATTCGCCGTACTGTTTGAATCCCCACGGCGACTGCATCAGCTTGAATTGTTCGACGTTTCGCGTACGGTCGTTACGAAAGCCGAACGACTTGCCGTTGTCGGCCTTGAGCCGCGGCTTCGGATCGAGCGTGTCCACGTGACTTGGGCCGCCTTGCATGAACAGGAAGATGACCCGCTTCGCCCGCGCCGCAAAATGCGACAACTTCGCTGCGAGCGGATTCGGGCTCCCGGACGCTGCCGCCGCTGCGCGATCGGTCCGCGACATCAGCCCGGCGAGGGCCATGTAGCCGAAACCGCACGCGGCGCCCTTGAGCGTCTGTCGCCGGGATTTGTGATGCCTACTTGGAAACATGAGCAACTCCATCGAGCGATCAATCTCCACTTGGAATCCAACTCTAACGCGACGATGGCTTCAGTACAAATACCGAAAATCAATCGACGCGAACAGTGCCTGATAGAACCGCGTCCACGCTTGAAGCCGTTGCGCGGTGACGTCAGTAGCTTTGACCGACTTGAAGTCGCGAACGTATCGCACGGCCAGATCGCGTTCAGCCGGAGTAGGCAGGCGGCCGAGCGTGCGGCGGTACGCCAGTTCGATTCGGTCCGCGTCGGGCGAGTCGAGTTCGAGGATCGCTTCGGCTGCGTGCCGCGCTTGGTCCATGACGAACGGGCTATTCATCAGGAAGAGCGCCTGCGCCGTTAGCGTGCTTATGTTGCGACGGCCCGTGACCGTGTTCGGGTCTGCGAAATCGAAGACCTCGAAAATCTCCGGCAGGTTGTTGCGGAACACCGGCAAGTAGGCCGAGCGACGCAACGAGTCGAAGACGTAGCCGTACTCGGACTGAGTTTTATCGCGCATCGACGGCCCACCGCGCGCCAGGTCGATCCGGCCACTCACCGCGAGCATCGCGTCGCGCAGCGCCTCGGCGTCGAGCCGCTTGCGATTTTGGCGGGCGAGCAAGCGGTTTTCAGGATCGGAAGAATTGCTGATCGTTGATTGCTGATTGCTGCTTGAAGACGGCCGCAAATCAGCCGTGACCTCACTGGCCAATTGATACGTTCGCGACAGCATGATTTCGCGAATCAGATTCTTCGTGGACCAGCCCTGCTCGATGAATCGAATCGCCAGCCAGTCGAGCAATTCAACGTGCGACGGCTTCTCGCCGGTCGCGCCGAAATTGTCGGTCGTGCGAACCAGGCCGACGCCGAACAGGTGATGCCAGACGCGGTTCACCGTGACGCGCGCCGTGAGCGGGTTTTCGGGACTGGCCAGCCAATCGGCGAGTTCACGGCGTCCGCTTTGGCCTGCGGCGATCACCGGCCGACTCGCGTCGGCCGCGGAGGCGACGGTGAGAAATCCGCGCGGCACGTCGGCGCCGACGTTATGAACGTCGCCGCGAATGCAAATTCGGAAATCGCCCGGCTCCTTCTCGTCCTTTACACCCATCGTGAGCGGCGCCGGCTCCGGGGCGGCGCCCTGCAGCTTTTTGAGATCGGCTTCGAGCTGCTTGACCTTCAATTCGGTTTCTTGCAATGCCGGTTTCGTGGCTGGTAGCGGCAAGTCATTCCGCTGCTCGCTCGTCGGCGCGACCGGCGATTTCTTCGGGTCGATGTCGGCAGCCTGCTTTTCCAACAGTTCCACCGGAATGAACTGCACGGCGTCCACGATCACGTGGCTGGTCGTGCCTTCGTTCGAGATGGTCACGGCTTCGCTCGTGCCTTTCTTGAACGGCCACCGGCCGAGCGCGATGAATCGTTTGTCGATAGGCGGCTCCTGCCGCTCGTCGATCTGCACGGTCTCTTCGTCGTCGCCGTGTCGGACTGTGACGGGCACGCTCGGGCTGCGGTTCGTGCCGTGCGTGTACGACAGCCGCACTTCATAATCGCCGTCATGCGGCAGCCGCACCGGAAACGTGACCGATTTTTCACCCTTGCCCCCTGCCCCGTCGTGAATGTAACCCTCGCCGACGTAGCCGAGATTGTACTTCGATTTCGTCCAATCGCCGACGAGCCTCGCCTCCGTGTCGTCCACGACTATGCCGATGAGCGCGTCGCGCGGGCCGTCCTTGCCCAACGACGCGACCCTCGTCTCGGCCTGTATTTTTTTCAGCTCCGCCTTGGCGAGATCGAGCCGGCCCTGCAACCTTTTGACCGCGGCTACGTGTCGGTCGAGCGACGCGCGGCGTTCGGCACTGACCGGCAGCTCGTGCCCCTCGAACCCCGCGACGTTGCCCGGTGTGAGCGATTTCGTGCTGCGGAGAATCCCCGCCAGCGCGTAGTAGTCGGTGGTCGGAATCGGGTCAAACTTGTGATCGTGGCAGCGGGCACAGCCAAGCGTCATGCCGAGAAACGCGCGGCCGATCGCCTCGATCTGCTCGTCGACGACGTCCATGCGAAGTTGATCCTTGTCCTGCAACTCGTAATTGTGTGCTCCAATCATGAGAAACGCGGTCGCGACGAGTTGGTCCGCTCGCTCGGCGTCGGAATCGGCCGGCGCGAGGTCGCCAGCGATCTGCTCGCGAATGAACTGATCGAATGGCTTGTCGCGCTGGAACGAGTCGATGACGTAATCGCGGAATCGCCACGCGTTCGGAAACAGCAAACTGCGTCCGCCGCCGGACGAATCGGCGTGCCGGGCGACATCGAGCCAATGTCGGCCCCAGCGCTCGCCGAATCGCGGCGATTCGAGCAGTTGGTCGATGAGCCGAGCGACGGCGTCCACCGATTGATCGTGCAAAAACTCGTCGATCTCTTGGACCGACGGCGGCATGCCGATCAAATCGAAATGGATTCGCCTCACGAGCGTTGCGCGATCGGCGTCGTTCGCCGGCGTCAGCCCCGCGCGTTCGAGCCGCGCGAGGATGAATTGGTCGATGTCGCCGCGTGGCCAATCGCCGCGTTTTACCTGCGGCGTCGGAGACTTTTGCGGCGGGCGAAACGCCCAGAATTCTCGCCCGGATTCAACGTCGATGCGGCCCTTGCTCGCTGCGGCACTGGCCGAGTCGGCGGGCGGCGTGACGCGCGGGTCGGGCGCGCCGAGCTTGATCCATTCGACGATCGCCGCGATTTCGCCGTCCGGCAATTTTCCCGTCGGCGGCATCTGAAGGTCGGGATCGCCGTAACGAATCGCGCGAACGAGCAGGCTCTTTTCCGGATCGCCCGCAACGATGGCCGGCCCCGAGTCGCCGCCCTTCGTCCAGCCCGGCTTCGAGTCGAGCACGAGGCCGCCTTTGACCTTCTCCGCGTTCGTCGCGTGACACTCGAAGCAGCGCCGGGCGAGCACGGGGCGAATTCGCTTCTCGAAGAACTCGACCCCCGTCGCGTCGTCGCTTGTCGCGGTCAAGGGCATCGTCACGGCCGTCAGCAGGATTAGCGCGGAGTGCATGGTCAAATTCTAGCGGCGACTTGCCAGCGTTGCGAGTTCTCCGTACCGTGTTCTCAAAGTCACACCGTCAACGGAGAACTCGATGCGACAGCAACGACTCACGCACACTTGGACTCCTCGCGTCCTGATTCTACTCGCCAGCCTCAGTTTCGTGGCCGCGCCGCGCGTCACCGTGCACGCCGACGACGGCAACGCGGTCAAATTCGCACCGATTCGCGCGAAGATGCAGGAGTTCGTGGACCGAAATGACATCTCCGGCGCGGTCACCGTCGTCGGACGGCGGTCGGGCATTATCAGCATCGACGCGGTCGGCAGCTTGCGCGTCGAAGACAACCATCCGATGCCGCGGGACGGGATCTTTCGCATCGCGTCAATGACCAAGCCGATCACGGCAATCGGCATCATGATTCTGGTCGATAAAGGCGAACTGTCGGTCGATGATCCTGTCGATAAGCACTTGCCGGAGTTTCGTGGTCAAATGCTCGTTGCGGCTCGCGACGGCGAAACGGTGACGCTGAAAAAGCCATCGCGGCCGATCACGATTCGCGACCTGCTCACGCACACGTCCGGCCTGCCGGGCGGAATGCCGCCGGGACTGTCGGACCTGTACGCGAAACGCAATCACACGCTGGCCGAGGCCGTGATGGCGTTCTCGCAACGGCCGCTCGACTTTGAGCCGGGCACGAAATGGGCCTATTGCAACGCGGGCATCGACACGCTCGGCCGCATCATCGAGGTCGTGAGCGGCAAGTCGTACGAGGGATTTCTCGCCACGAACATCTCCGAGCCGCTTGGGATGAAGGATACGGCCTGTTTTCTCGACAACAGCCGCCGCACTCGACTCGCGGGCCTGTACGAAAAGAAGGACGGCAAGCTCGTTGCCGCGGCGAATCCGCTGATCGGCGTTGACCCGGAGGCCCGCTATTCGATGCCGGCGGGCGGACTGATTTCGACCGGCCAGGATCTCGCCAAACTCTATCAAATGATGCTCGGCCGCGGCACGCTCGGCAAGACGCGGATCATCAGCGAATCGAGCGTGGCGACGATGACGCAACTTCAGACGGGCGACCTGACGGCGGGCTTCACGCCGGGGATGGGCTTCGGATTCGGCTGGGCCGTTGTGCGCGAGCCGCAGGGCGTCACCGAGATGCTCTCTTCCGGCAGCTTCGGCCACGGCGGCGCGTTCGGCACGCAGGCATGGATCGATCCGAAGCAAGACCTGTTCGTGATCCTACTAATTCAACGCGTCGGCCTGCCCAACGCTGACGGCTCCGAGATGCGTCGCGAGTTTCAGTCGCTCGCGGTGGGCGCGATCAAGAATTGACACTCTGCAACGAATCGAATCATGAGCGGCGCCGGAGCTACTGCGGCTGCTCGACGATTTGCCCGAAGGGCCACTACGCCGCACGTCAGCAGTGCCGTGCCGACAACGCGCGGGCGCGTCCAGAACGGTCGCCGCCGCACGGCAATCGCGACACCCACAAGCGCCACGATCAACAAGGGTACGTTCCAGAGCACCGAATCAATGCCGAGCATCCAGAAGACCATGCCGGTCACGCCGCCGTGCGTCGCATAAGGGATCGCAAGGAACGCGGCGCGAGCCACGATCATTCCGCCCGCGATCCGAACCCACCATTCGACGCGTCGTTTGGCCGGACGCAGTCCGCCGCCCTCCGCAGCCGGAGCCGCCGCACCGCCATCCCGTTGAAGGAATGATTCGGAGTTCATCTTCAACTCGACCCCAGCCACGCCGCCGAAGCCGGACGGCGCCGCCAGTCGTTCGAGGCATGCGTAGCAGTTCGTCAGATCAAACCGAGCGCAGCCAATCCTCGATTTCCAGTCCGGTCACGCGCGAGAACTCGCTCGTGTTCGACGTAACCAGCTTCAAGCCGTGTGCGCGACAGATGGCCGCAATCTTGAGATCGTTCGGTCCGATGACGCCGCCGATCACTTCGAGTTCGTGGCGGATTTCGGCATAGTGTCGAGCCGCCGCATCGTCGAACGGAAGGGACACATGCCGCGCGAAGAGTTCATCGAGCCGGGCCAATCGCTCCGCGCGATTCGCATATTTGTAGGCCCCGTGCCACAATTCCGCCTTCACGACCGAGCAAAGCGCCACGTCTCCTTCGTCGCATCGCTCAAGTCGGTCGGCGACCGATCGACCGCCTGGCTTCAGAAACGCGATCCATGAATTCGTATCCAGAAGCCAGCGCATCACCATTCCTCGCGCCGTTCAAATTCACCTTGCGGCGGGCGCTCAAACGGCTCATCGCCGAAAGAGCCGGCGAGGCGGTGGATCAGTTCGCGATACGACTCCCGACTCATCTTGCATGTCTGCTGATCGTCGCCCACGGACGTCCCGATCGGCGTCACTTCGACCTGTGTTCCATTCGGCCAATCCACCGGCTGGGTCAGCTCCAATCGACCATCGCGAAATGTAGCCGTGACACTGTCCATCGCAGGCACCTTCGGTAGAATTACGTCTCGAATCGAATGCAGTGTACCACGCCGAAGTCGTCGCTGCCATTGCGACGGTGGAGTGGCTGGGGTCGAGTCTTCGAGCCCCCAGACTGTCCGGATGCCTTCGACTATCGGCTGGGGGCTCGAAGACTCGACCTCAGCCACCCCGCCGCCAGCCTACCGACGAACTCGGCGCCCGTCCTGCTCGTGCGTTGGCGATATCGGGGCTGCCGCCTACACTTGAATTCACCGTAGTCAGTTGACTAGCATTGCTGTCGTGGCCCGAATGAAGCACCATGAACTTTCTTCGCATTCTTTGGGACGACCCCGACGACCAGAGCGGCAACGTCCAGCACATCGCCGAACACGGCTTGGATGTCGAGGATGTCGAAGGCGTTCTTGCCGACCCGACCAGCGAGGGTGTGAGCGAATCGACTGGACTTCCCTGCGTCTGGGGGTACACCTCGAGGACTTGTACATCATCGTGGTATTCGAGCAGGTGGATGAAGACACAATTCGTGTCGTGACGGCCTACGAGGTTCCTGAGCCGAAGCGGAGGTAACCATGGCAAAGAAATTCGAGCGCGTGTTCCGTGATCGCAAGCTCACGCCGGCTGAAGCCGCACGGGACCAGGAGATTCGTCGCAAAGTGCAAGACGAATTCCCGCCGGCCCGCGCGTCCGTCGCTGTGCCGAATTCGCTCAGCGACGCCTTGCGCCAGGCCGTCCGAGCGAGCGACAAGTCCATGTACGAGATCGCGAAGGACGCCGGCGTCTCCCAGATCGTCCTGTCGCGGTTCGTGTCCGGCGAGCGCGATATCCGAATGGCCACAGCGGACAAACTGGCCGGCGTCCTTTCACTCAAACTGGCCTGCGAGTCGCGATCATAGCTCACGCGGGGCAAGTCGCCCGAACGGCTCGTGGCTCGAATACTCGACCCCAGCCACCCCGCCGCGCGTGGCGCCCGGCCGCCAGATCGAAGCGTCAACCGACCGCTACTAACGAACCTTGGACTGCGTAGCTCGACACTCAATTGGATTGAGCGGCGTGGAAAACGGTAACAGGCCAAAGCAGTTCGCGAACACAAATCGGTCCGTTCATCGAAACAGCGACAAAACCCGCCGAGTCTTTGCTGCGTCGGCAGTCGCGTTGAACTCGGCCAATGTGCATTCGGAGCCGAGTTCACGAGCGAGGGCGTCAAGGTTCAGGCGACGGAGCAGTTCGACTGTGATGGGTCGCTTCGCGTCCCAAAAGACGCGGCCGGACAAGAATTCTTGGGCTGGATCGGAACACAAGAGCGACGCGAGGAACTCGGCCTCCTCTCGGCACTGGCAGGGCAGGAAGTACGACGTGTCGTCGAGCATGATCGGTTTGCCGGCGAAGCTGCCGATCGCGACGAAGTCGAGCGACTTGTAAAAACCGGAGATCGCAATCTTCCACGGCGCGAATGAATAGTCGCCGACTCCGAAGATCGAAAATGCCGGCCGCTTGCGGTAGATCGAGCTGGCTCGGCGCGCGAGCAAGTCGGCGTGCGATTGGAGGTAGCGCCACGTTTTCGGGTCGCGACTGCGAATCATGCTCGTGTCTTCGCCGACCGAGCGCTGCGGGACCAGCATCCAGCGAGTCGGTTTCGTCGTCCGCCCGCCGGCGACCTCGGAACTCTTCAGCATCGGATAGAGAAACTCGTTGCCAAGGTCCAGCAACTCGCCCAGCCCGTTGCGATACCGGTTGCCGACCTTGACGAGTTCCATGACTTTGGCGCAGTCATGCTTGATCCCGGATCGCCAGCGGTAGTTTTCATCCCCAACGCCATCCAAGTGCTTCCAACGCTCGTACACGCGAACATCGGCGACCAGCCCACCGCCGCGATAACCGATGATCTGCGGCGCGGCGTCTCCGCGCAACGAGTCGTAGACCCTGCAGTCTCGCTCCTGCCCGGCCGACGCTGACGAGCACACGAGCAGACACGCGTCAACCGCCGCGCCGAATTGGCTCTTCGCGTCGATGCGATACATCGCCGCGTGCGCCACGCCGATGCCGTGCTTCCACGCATGCAGCAGCACCTTTCGAGCGACTGCCGTCTTGCAGAGCATCGCAATCGTCGCCCGCCGGCCACGAATCCAGTCGAGCATCCGGATCAGCATCCACTCGGAGATGTCGAAATTGGCCTTGCCCGTGACTGCATCAAGTCCGTTGTGATTCTGGAAGTTCGTCTTCGTGGGCACGTTCGAACTGCCGCGACTGCTCAGCTCTGAGTTCGTTACCCAGGGTGGATTGCCGATAATCAAGAGCGGGTCGGGAAGGCCTTTGAGGAGAGTTGGCCAGTCGGCGTCAAAGAAGTCTTGCTTGAGTACGCGTACACTTCCGGCGTGTCGTCGCGATTGCAGATTCTCCATGACTGATTCGACGTACCGCAGATTGATGTCCAAGCCCAAGGCTGATTCGACGTTTGGAAACTGGTCGATGGCCGCGAAAAGAAGGCTGCCCTTGCCGCAGGTCGGTTCAACCACCGAATTGGGCGCGATTCCGATTGACGCCAGATGCTGAGCCACGCGCCGAGCCAACTCGATTGGCGTCTGGAAGTCGCCGAATTCGGCGACTCGCTGACTTTTCTTTTTCGCGACAGCCATGACGTCTACCGTACCTTGATCACGCCGTTCACTTGGCCCGCATTTGAAATCGCTCGGCCGTACTGCAGCCGCCACTGCAATGCATTTGAGATCGTGAGGTAACCCTGCTCGGGCGGCTTCTGCAACAACTCCTTGGCGATCTTGTACGCCTCAATGTCATCGACCGGCAAGAAGCGATCCTTCATGAACGCGACGAGGTCGTCCTCGTTGCCGTCGTTCTCGATGATCCGTCGTAATTCCCTCGTGGTTTGAAAATCGCCGGTTCGATGCTTCTCGACGAAAATCGTGTGCAGCACGTTGAGCGTACCGGTTCGCGTCGCCGGGTCGTCCTTCTTGTCGTACACAAACACCAGCAGCGAGTAGCCAAGCCCGAATATCTTCTGCCGCGCTGAACGAAACGGGCACGACGACTGAGGCTGCTTGATGCTCGTCACCTTTACGTCCACATCCAGGCCCGGAAAGTCGATTCCCTTCGCGGAGTTGCCTTTTGGAAACGTGTACTTGAGCATAAGCGCAGCCCGAAACTTGTGCTCGAAGTAGGTGCCGACCGCCTTGCCGTCGGTTACTCCGAATAGCGCCGGCTCTGGATGCGTTGACTCGACCACAGCGAAGTTGCTGGCCTCTCGACACAGTTTTTTCACGGTCAACACAGCTTTGGCCATGGCGGTCAGAAGTGTCGCACGCGCATGAGGTGAGAACAAGGCGTCTTTGATAGCCACGGCCGCGGTGATTGGAGCAATTGTCCGTTGGCAGGCTGGAAAGCTTGCCCCACGACAGTGCATGAGGAGCGTGATGCAGTGCGACGCTGCATTGAGTGCGTGGCGAAATATGCCGGCTATTTCTTGAGCGGCGGCGTGGCAGGGTCGGAGTCTGCGACGGCCCTGATCACGTATCGGGGCCGGCGCTGAATCCAATCATAACATGCGTCGAACTATTCGCGGGCGGCTGGCATGAGCGGAAGTCAAAAGCGCGGGGGTTTGGAGGTGACTTGGCGGGCCGTGCGGCGTTCGACGATGGAACGAAATGGGGCGCGGAGAAAATTGGAGGTTTTTTCGACGCACGCAATTCTATGTGGGAATACTTCGGTGTCCTCGCAGTGTGACTGCGGAGACGAACGCGAACGAAACCTAAGCTGGAGACGACCCATGCCGGAAGATAATCGTATTTCTGCCGAGATCACGGCCGCGAATAAGACGGCGATCCTGACGAAGATCGTCGAGATTCTCGATTTGATTCCGTTCCGCGTCAACTTCACGCCCGACGAGCGGCGGAGTGTGCCGGGGATTGGCGTGACGCGCGAGGGGATGATTCCGGCGTTCACGCAGGAGATGGCCGCGCACCCGGAACTGGTGCCGAGCTACGTGGACACGGTCGATCTGACGAAGGACATCGCGCTACGTGCCGGGCTGCTCGAACTCGCCTCCCGCGCGCGGGAGTTGCTCGAGAGCTTCGAAGACACGGCGCAAGCGGCCGGCTCCGACATCCTGCTGGCGTTCCTGGCCTTCTACAACAACGTTCAGCAGGCGGCGAAGCGCGGCGTGCCCGGCGTGGACGCGACCCTGACGAACCTTCAACAATACATCCCCCGCGGCCGCCGCGTCACCCCCGCTCCCGTCCCGACAAACCCGCCCACCCCGTGATTCGAGACGGTTTGTCGTAAGTGGATGATGCGAAACGTCTTGAGGCACGTCATCAACGTCCGAAACGACGTAATTTACGTCGATTGCGACACATCGTCGGCCGAGAGCAACGCGGAACTGGTCAATGACGTTGTTCAACTGGTCGAGCGCGATCTATACACGTCGCGCGCGACGTTCCGCACGCTGGCCACGACGCGCGACACGTTGGCGGAGACCAATCGCACTTCGATCGAACGGCCGCTCGTCCAGCGCGACGTAAAATACGTCGCGCCCAATCCTCAAAACGCCGCGCGCGATATCTGCAACCTGGTGCGCGACCAAATCAAGACGAGCGCGACCGAGTACACATCTAGTTCTATCAAGCGCGCGTTGCGACAGGTGACGAGATCGGAATGCGTGGCGAAATCCGGCGGCTATTTCTTGAGCGGATGGAACGGCGCGAGCGGTTGGCGAGGCGGCAGGCCGTGCCACTCATCTTCGATCGTGGTCGACTTGCCCTTCGTTTGCGCGGGCGTGAAGGCGATTGATCGCACGGCAACGATCATCGCGATGGCGAACGCCGCGAGCAGCAGGCTCTCGAAGAGCGAGAGCGATCCTTCTTCGGATTGCAGTAGTCTTTGAAGGCGGTTTTTCACGGCGTCACCAGGATTTGTTAAGGGTCTGCCTGAAGCATAGCTCACAAAACCGGGTTTGCCAAATTCGGGCCGGCAAGCGGCGCAAGATTTAGTGGCCAGCACTACTTCTTCGGTTTCTTCGCTTCGGTCTCGGTGGGCCGTTTCGCCTTGGCGACCGGCTTGGGCCATTGCTTGACGTACATGCTGTCCTTTGGATCGTTCGAGACCTTCCAGACGTTGTCGTTGTGCAGGAACAGCTTGCGTTGCTCGGCGAGGTTGAATGGCCGGGCGCCGACGCGGCCGAAGACGGCGATTTGATTGCCCGATTCATCGACGGCGCGATCGCGGTCAACGCCCTTGGAGATCGCCAACGCGTGGCTGCCCTTCGGCAGTTTCCGCGTGGCGATCAGTCGCGGTTGCGGGCGCGGGCTGAAGCCGTAGTTGTCGGCCATTTCCGGCGACGTGAGTTGCACGATGTGCATGCCGTTCTCGCCGTCGGCCAGGTACGCGAACTCGCTGACGTACGTGATGCCGAGCTTCACGTCGTGCAGTTCGTTAATGCAGCCGTCGGCGTTATAGATCTGATCGATCTTCGGCTGCTCGGGATTCTCGATGTTGAGGATGACGAGTCCCTGGCTGCCCGCGGCGACGTAGGCGTAAGTGCGGGCCAGATAAATGTTGTGGGCCTCGTGCAGTTCCAACTTCGAGACGAGTTTCGGATCGGCGAGGTTGGTCACGTCGAGCACCTTGATGCCTTCTTCGTCGCACACGTAGGCGTATCGGAACTGAACCTGCACCGCGTGCGGGTGGTGCAAGACATCTTCGCCGAGAATCGCGGTGATCTCCGGGTGCGTCGGATCTGCAATCGAGACGACGACGAGGCCGGCGTCGCAGGTAATGTAGGCGTAGGTGCCGACGATGGTGATGCTGCTGGCGCCGCACAGGATGCCGTCGGGATTGAACGTGACGTCGCGTTTCACGAAGTTATTGAGCGGGTTGCCGTCGAGCAGCGTGCCGGCGCCGACCATGATGAGACCTTCATATTTGTCGGTAACGTAAATGAAGGCGTACATCATGTGCACGGCCTGCTCCATGTTTTCGGGGTGCAGCTTGCGCGTCGGATCGGGTGCGATCGTGGTCGGCGCGGCGACGGCCGTGGCGTACTTCGTGTACACGTAGAACTGCTGGCCGAGCGGCGACACGGGCGCGGTCGTGATGCGTTCCGCGAACGCCTTGTCGTCGATGAATGCGATGTCGAAGATGCGCAGACCGCCCTTGCCGCAGGCCGCGTAGAGATATTCGCCGCGGTGCTGCAGGCTCAAGATTTCCGGCTTGCGGAACGGCCGGAACAGATTGTTGCTGATGTCCTTGCCGGGGTGCTCGTGCGCGTGCTCCAGCTTGCGGCCCTCCTCGACGAACTTTTCGTAGTAGTCGGGGTAGGCGAGTTCGTGCAGCGAGCTGCCGAGCACGGCCTGCGGCTCGTCGCGTTCCGTGACGATGACAGCCTCCATGCCGTGTTCGCCGGTGGCGACCCAGCAGTAGCGGCCGATGAAGTTGACGTAGTTCGTGCCGTGCATGAGCAACTGGGCCATGATCGCGTTGTTGTCGTCGTCTTTGGATAGGTGGCAGTCATTGCACATTTTGGTTTCGCCGGCGCCGCGCACGGTGTGCGGCACGTTCGTGCTGAACGCGATACCGCTCATGCCGTCGCCGGAAATCGTCTGCTGCTGCACGTAAATGGATTCTCGATTGTTGTTGTACGAGCCGACGTGGACCGCGCAGCTCGACCGCGTCGGATTGATGCGGTTGTTGGTCGCGATGCCGTCGCGAGCGAGCATGTACACGTCGTCGCGCAGCGTCTGGAAGTTGTACGAGGTGTAGTTGCGCGTGACGTCGCCCTCGTTGTGCAGCGACGGCATTTTTTTATTCGCCTTCTGCACAAGGTGGCAGCCGAAGCAGCTCGGGTTCCACGACGTGTGGCAAGCGATGCAACTCATTTGCGAGTTCTGATGCGCGAGCATTGCGTCGCCGCCGGTGCCGGTGGCCGAGACAAGTCCTTCGGATTTCTTGGTGAGCGTGCCGGCCCATTCGATCGCGCCGTTCGCCGCGCGGCGGACGGTCTTGGCCAAGTGTCCCTTTTCGTTGTAGTGCGGGCTGCCGGGCGTGATCACGTCCTTCGTTTGCACGACCTCCCAGCGCATGTCTTGCTCGACGACCGAATTCTGAAACAGCCGGTCGCCTTCCCACTCGAACCGCCGCTTGCCAAACGGCGTACGCAAGAGCGACAGGTCGGTGCCGCCGGCCGGATTCGTGGCACTGGGGTCGGGCGAGGCCGGACCGGTGGTGCGCAGGTCTGCCTTATCGACCATCGAACCGTGGCAGTCTATGCACTGAATCTCGATCGCCGCGCGGACTTCGCCGTAGAGTTTCGTGTTGCCGTGATTGTCTTGATTGAAGTGGCAGTCGATGCAGTGCATTCCCTTTTCGAGGTGAATGTCGAGCATGTGCACCGGGGTTTCGTCGTGCTGCTGTTTCAGTTTCGCGAGTGCGTTCTTGAGCGCGACCGGGTCCGCATCGAGGTCGCGGTCTTCGTGAATCTTCTTCACCTCTTCAGGGTATTTGATCGACTTCTGCAGCGCCTCGTTGGACGCGTCCGCGAGCACCTTGCCGGTGTGACTGATCAGATTTCCCTTGCGGTCGCGTTTGAACACGGCGCGGAAGGCCCAGCCGTGGCCGTGGAAGTCGGCGAACTGCGTGAACTTCGTCTGCGAGTTCAGGTCCGTCAAATTGGCCAGGAATTCCGGGTCAGAGAGATTGTTGCGGGCGACGCTCTCTTGCGGATTCGCCAACTGCACCTGCGTGAATTCTTCGGCCGACGGGTACTTCTGTTCCTTCGGATAGATCAGGTGGCCGTCGGTCTCTTCGTCCCACCACAAGAATCCGGTGTACGTGTTGATGACGGTCGTGCCGGGGTGAATGTGGCAAACGATGCACTGGCTCGTTGGGATCGACAGAGTGAACTTGTGATCGATCGGATGGCCCGGCTCGTCCTTGAGCATGGCCATGTCCTTGGAGAAGCTTTGGCCGCGACTGCCGTATTTTGCCCACGGGCCGGAATTCACCGGCGAGCGATCGTTCGCGTAAACGACGTGGCACGCTGAGCAACCGCTGGATCGGTAATCGCCCGCCTGGTCGTTCGTGCCGAGGAAATTCAGCGTCGGATCGAACAGACGAGTCTTTGTAAGGCCGATCCAAACGGGGTCCGTGCGGTTTTCAGTGCCGAGTCCGCGGAGCGCGAGTCGCGTGCGCGGGCGACCCGGATCATCATCGCGTTCCGGGATGCCGACTTCGGGGCGGAACCGGCCGCCGCGCTCGAAGATACGCAGCACGTTGCCGGGGTGACTCATTTCGTAGCGCGGCAGCGGATCGAGGTACGGCACGACGCCTTTTTTCAATTCCGCCTCGGTCGGCGGCGGCACGGTCTGCATCCGCTGCCCGGTGCCGTGCATGCTGTAGCTTTCGCCGTACCGCGCCCACTTGTTCGGAATCGAGCCGTTGTTGTAGAGCGCAGCGCCCCAGAGCATGCAGCCGTGCGTCATCATGCTCTTGCGGACTTGCAGCACTTCGTTTTCGTGGCAGCCGCCGCAACTGATGTGAGCCACGCGCAGGTCGCTGGGGTTGACGAATCGGACAAATTCCGGCGTCTCGTGATTGAGCAGCGTGTACGAGCGGACGGGATTGGCGGCCGTGGCCCACGCTTCGGGAAATCGCGCCGGCACGTGCGCGGCGTCCTTGCCGTCGTTGACCCCCTTCGACGCGTCGCCGCCGTGGCAATCGGTGCAGCCGAGTTTCACGCTCGGCTTATTATGCATGTCGGTCGCGCCGGCGTGGCACTGCAAACAGCCGAAGCTCTTGCGCGCGACGTCTTCCGCGTCCTGGCCCATCAAGTCCTTTGGGTTCCAGCCGGGCGGCTGAGGGAACGGCTCGCGCATCTTCGCTACCATCTCGCCGACACGCGGATCGGCCTTCGGCTGCTGCGCCGAACCGACCGGCAGCGCGATCGCGAGCGAGAAGACGACGATCGAAAGGATGGCGATGAGAACGGCGACGCGCGAGCCTGACAATGCGAAACGTGCCATTGAATTCCTGACCTCCATGTCAGAACGAACCGCCGCGGCGAAAGAGTTGCCGCGGGCGCAATTTGGCCAAGGGACTGAGAGGCTATAACCCTAGCGTCAAAACGAGTCAATATCGCTGGGTCGATGCGGTGGGGCAGGCGCGCGCTGCGCAATCGATCGAGTCACAGCGCCCACGGGACGCGCGGGGAATGTCCCGGGGCGCGAATCGAACAACTCGGCACTGGCAGACGATGCCCGCAGTGCTTGAATTTCAGTACGTGAAGACAAACTCCATGAAGCCAGCGAACAGGTTGCCGCCGTTGCTGACCTTGCCGCTTTGCAACTCGCGATAGAGGTCCTCGAAGCCCTCGCCAGCGTGCAGCATCGAGACGCCGGCCGTAATGATCACGTTGTTGTTCAGGAACGGGCGATACTCTATGCCCGTGCTAAGGTCAGTGCCGATCTGGTGGTCGATCTCATTCTGAAACGTGAATTGGCTGAGTGGATCGGTGTCGCAGAACCAGAGGAAATTCACGTTGTTGATCGACCGAAGCTTGGGCGTGAGGTCCATGTCGATCCCGGCGTTGACGAGGAGCAGGCCGGGGTTCACGAAATTGCTTTGGCCTTGGGTTTTGCTCGATCGCAGGTCGGGAATGAGGCTGCCGGCCTGCACGAGGTTGACGCCGAACAGTTTGATCGCCTGGCGCTGCCAGTAGCTGAACTGGCCGCCTGCGAAGTTCGGGTTGTCGAAGATCGAGTCGAAGCCCTCGCCGTCGTCGTCGCGCGGGTCGTCGTCGCCGGACGACCAGAACACCGAGCCACGCAATCGCGCCCAGTCGCGATCGTACGACACTTCGAGCGCGGCCATTTGGGCGTTGACGTCCACGCCCTTTCCCGTGATCGGGTTTCGCGTGTCACGGCCCAAGGCCCAGTAAAACGCGTGATCGACGTTGAAGCGGCCGATGTGGCCGTCGCCGGCCCAACCGAGGTACACGATGTTTTGTTCGTGCGGGGTGAAGACGCCGACCGGGTCGGGCCGCACGAGGTTGTTGTTCTCGTCGAATTCGAAACTCGCATCGTCGTGGTTGTAGTGGATGCTCATCTGAGCCGTGTAACCGGGCCAGATGAAATCTTGTCGGTAGTAGTTGGCGGCCACGACCTGCTGGTGCCGATCCTCGATGCGGTTCAGGCCGCTATTCGACTCCTTTTCCGCTTGATCGAACCAGACGACGTTGAATTGGTCGCGGTTGGCGAGCCGCGTGCCGAATAGCCGCAACCCGCGGTTTGTATCGCTGAAAATGAATCCGCGGAAGTCGCTGGTGAAGAGTTGTGAGCCGGCACGCAGCGACACGAAATCGTACTCCACGCTGAGATCAGCCAACTTCGTTTCGACGAACCATTCTTCCAGGGAGAAGTCATTGCGCGCGCGTGTCGTGCCGCGGCGCACGTCCGGGTTCACAACCGCCAACTCTTCAACGTCGAGGTAGTTGAAGTTGAAGATCGGCGTGATCTTGATGCGCCAGTCGAGCGGCTTGAATGCCGCGTCGCCGTGATTCAGCTCGAACGACAACTTCAAATTGTGGACGAAGAGGAATTGGTCCGGGTCGCCGAAGAATTCTTCCTTCTGCGGATTAACGCCGCTCTCAAACGGCGTCGTGCCGGTGGGCACTTGACGCTGCTCCATGATCGTCTGGCTCGTGCCGGTAAACACGAAGAACGTGTGCCGGCCGAGGATCGGGTAGTCGCCCTTGATCACGTTTTGATTGTACGGGTCCCACCAATGACCTTGGACGTACGGGATGTCGTCCACCCACGGATTGCCGCGGCCGTAGCGGTCCCATGCGGGCCAGCCGAGCCGCCAGCGGTCCGGAACGGGGACGAAGTGCGAACTCTCTTGCTGCTCGCTCGTCGCCAGGCCGGACGGCCCGGTAAATCCGAGCGGCGGATCCATTTCCGTCTGCAGCATCGTGTCGGGTTCGATGAGTTCAATTGCCGGGTCCGTCGCCGGCCGCTGCTGCGGTGTGCGGAGTGGCCCCGGCTGCTGCCCCGTGCGCGGCGGCGGCTGCGTGCTTGCTGCGGGCGTTTGCGACGACGCGCGCGCTGGCGAAGCGACGGTGCTCGGCGCATTCGCTTCGCTCGCCGGCGGCGCGAGGGCTGGTCCCACGTCGGTTGATTTTTTTGCGGGAAACTCTCTGGCGAGGAAAAGGAACGCGGCCGGATCAACCTCGGGGTCCGACTCCTTCGCCGCCTCGGCGTCTGCCGACGGAGCGCCCGCGCTCGGTCTGGTCGCCTCAGGCCCGTCGCCCCCCAAGCTCGGTACCGACGCGCAAGCCGTACCTAGCCAGAACAAGCTGTGCACCAGTTTTTTTCGTTTCACGTGTTATGCTCCGATGATCTGCTACTCGTCGGATTATCGGAACATTCGGGCCGGAAGATAAACTCGGCACGAACGAATTCTTCGACTGGCACAAAGTTTCCTTTTGATGAGGGCGAATGAGCGGTGCGGCCGACAGGCTGGGTGACGTGCCATTGGCGGATGCCCGTAACTCGTGGCGTTGCGACGAGTTGCCGGCGACCGCGGTTACCGTCGAAGTCGCAAAACGGTTCGCAAGTTCGCCGCGATGCGCCGCAGACTGCGCGACTTTAGTGTATGAAATTGCGGCGGAGGCACCTGCCGGTAATGCGGTGCTCACGGCAAAACCGTCAGATTTGGCAAAAATCATGCGTCGGTCATGCCGATGAATAGCTGAGAAGCCGGGAGAGGTTGTTTCGACACGCGGCCAACAGCCAAACATTTTCGAGGTTGAACCATGTTCCGCAGACTCTTCTCGATGGGTCGTGACAAGAAGAAGGTAAGACGCAACCGCGCCACGCGGCTCACGCCGTTGAACGTCGAGTCGCTGGAGCGACGCGAGGTCATGGCGGTCACGTCAAGCGTCGCCGCGGGGCTGCTCACCGTCACCGGCGACGGCGCGGACGACCCGATCGCGATCACGTGCGTGGCGGGCGGCGTTAAGATCAACGGCGCGGATCCCGGCACCGGGGCCGCAACCTGCTTGAGCCTGTCGGCGATCTCGGTGGACGGCGGCGCCGGCAACGACACGATCGACCTGCGCGGCGTGACTTACCCTAACTTTCTCTCAGTCGCCGACGCGATCCCGCTGCGCGTGACCATCAACGGCGGCTTGGGCAACGACACGATCTTTGGCAGCAATTTCAGCGACATCATCAATAGCGGCGACGGCGCCGACCGGGTCTTCGGCAACTCGAGCCTCGACCAGCGCGATCAACTGGCGCTCGGCGCCAACTGCACCGATGATTCGCCAGACAATCTTGACACGACAGTTTTCAACGGCAGTTCCACGGCGACGCTGACCAAAGGGCAGGTCTGCCGCCTGCTGCGACGCGCCGATGTGGCCAGTACGAGCGATCGTGCGATCATCGTCGTCGTCGATCGAATGGGACACATCTTGGGCGTGAACGTGGAGCCGAATGTCATCGGCGCGGGCGCGGACCAGATTCCGGTGGGCGACCTCGCCACGCTGGTCTTCGCGATTGACGGCGCGGTGGCCGAAGCCCGCACGGCCGCGTATTTCGCCAACCAAAACACGCCGCTGACGTCGCGCACGATCCGCTCGCTCAGCCAGACGACCGTGTTGGAACGCGAGGTCAACGCCAATCCGAACGTGGACAACGTGGACTTGAACGCGAATGGTTCGGCGGTGGACGAGGCGAACGCCTCGACGCGTCGCGGGCCGGGAACCGTTGCGGCCATCGGCCGCGCCGGCCACTTCCCGCCCGACATTCCGTTTACGCCGCAAGTCGATCTGTTCGACATCGAGCACACGAATCGCGACAGCATCATCAACGCCGGACCGGACCGAATCAAAGGCACGGCCGATGACATCTTCCTGCGCAGCCGCTTCGACGCGGACCCAGGATTCATTCAGCCAGGCCAGGAAATTGACGCGCCGGAATCGTACGGATTCCAGACCGGCTTGATGCCGTTTGCTCAAGGTCGCGGATTCGGCACACTGCCCGGCGGCATCCCGATCCTCGGCGGCGGCCCCAACGGGCTTCAGGTGTTGGGCGGCATTGGCGTGTTCTTCCCGGGACCGAACGGATTCGCGAGCTTCGAGCAGCAGTTCGTCGCTGGTGCCGGCCAGAGCACGCTGGGACGGCTGAACTCGAACCTCGCCATGGAGGCAGAGTACATCGCGCTGGCCGCCGTCGGTGGATTCAAAGGACAAATCAAGCGGGCGATCGACACCACGGCCGGCACGCTGGCATCGTCTCAGCTAGCAGAAATTGGCAGGTTCGTTCGATCTCCATCGGCTCGCATCGAATTGGTCGGAATCTCGCTGGAAATCATCGGCCCCAATCCGGCCCGCATTCGGACTGTCGATCGGTTTGCCACACAACTGTTCCGCGCCAATGCCGTGGACACCATGTTCGCTGCGGCCGGCTCGAACCAGCAGGTGCTGCCCAACGGCGACACACTCGCGGCGGGCGAAGTCGTGCCGGAAGGCTTGATCACGCGGCTGCCAAGCGGCGAGTTTGCTCTGACCAACTATTTGGTGACGCCACATGCGTCGCCGATCGCCGGCGGACCGACCGCGGCAGAAGTGGAATCGTCGATTCGGCAAGGCGTGGCCGAGGCGCTCGGCGTCCGGGCCGCCATCCGCTTGCCACGCAATCAGCGATCCGTCATGGTCCTCTCCGTGACCGACAACGCGGGCAACGTGCTCGGCCTGTTCCGCATGCCGGATTCGACGATCTTCTCGATTGAAGTGGCCACGTCGAAGGCTCGGAACACGGCCTACTACGCGTCGGGGGACCTCGTGCTGCCCGATCAGGTGGACACGGACGGCGCGGATGCCTCGCCATTCAATCTCGGAGATGGAATCGCCGATGTGCCGCGCGGCACCGCGTTCACGAATCGAACGTTCCGCTTCCTCGCGTTGCCGTTCTTCCCCGAAGGCCAAAACGGCGCGAACCCGGGCGACTTCTCGATCTGCAACGACCTCGCCCGCGCGATAACCGCCCTGTCGGGCGCGACCGTCACGGCGCAACAGGCGTGCGATGGACCAAACGGCCAGGGCGGCCCGGAGAATCAGGGCCTGTTGATCCCGGCGCGATACTTTGACACGGTCACGGATCTTGTCGGCGCGTACACCGCGTCGGTCATGGGCCATCACGCGTTCCATCCGGGCACAAATTTCCGCGACCCGAACGGCTTCAACCTGCAGAGCGGCATCGTGTTCTTCCCCGGCAGTTCGGCGCTGTACCGCTTGGACGACCCGTTCCAACCGCTCATTGGCGGTTACGGGATCTCCGGTGACGGCGTCGATCAGGACGACGTCGTGACCGACGCCGGCATCCGCGGCCAAGGCGCCTGCTCGCAAAACGTGGCCGGCGCAATGGAACTGCAAGCACCGGGAGCGCTTCGTGCCGACCAGTTCCGCGTGCGCGGAGTTCGGCTGCCGTACGTCAAGTTCCTGCGTAATCCGTGCGGTTAAACCAGAGTTAGGACCCGAAGTTGATTCGTGCCAGGGAGGGCAACCATGCGTCTCGTTGCAATTCGCAATGCCGGTTTGATCGTCTTCGCGTTCGCTGTCGCGGCGTCGTCTCGAACGGCGCAGGCTCAAGAGCACTGGCTGCTCGGAAAGCTGCGGCCGGAAAAACACCTTCAACCCACCGACCCCGTGGCCGAACACACGCAGTGCCGAGCCGGTCACGCCAACTGCATCGCATGCTACGCACATCCATCGATGTGCGCGTACACCGGCAGCTACGTGGGCGGCAGTTGTGCGTTCAAGGGCTGCGGCCGAAGTCCGCACGAAGGGACCTGGGGCTGGGATTACTGCGGGCCGCTCAAATCTGAACATCCCTGGCTGAAGTGGTGCCACGGTCGCCGCTGCCAAAGCGGCACGGGCAACTACAAGACCGACGGCCCGCACGTGCCCGACCCTCTGGCCAAACTGCGGTTTTGATCGATCGCACAAGTACCCCGGGCTCTCTGGGGTAGTACCTCAGGCTCTCTGGGGTAGTACCCCAGGCTCTCTGGGGTAGTACCCCGGAGCGTTTGGGTTACTACCTCTCGGCGTTCTGGGTAGTGCCTCAGCCAGCCTAGGCGCTCCTCGCGCACGCCTGCGGCTTGCGGGGCCTGTCAAATCAAGCACGCCAGACCATTAGGCCGTCGTGCGTTGCTGCGCTCGCTGTCGCAAGTGGTCGCGTGCGCGGTGCAGCGTCGGGCCAACCGAATTCTCCGGAATGCCCGTCGCCTCGCTGATCTCGCGGTAGGTCTTGCCTTGCAGATGATACAAGCGCACGACCGAGGCCTCTTTCGGACTGAGGCCTTCGAGCATGAACTGCACTTCGTCTTCGTTGTCCACTCGCTCCTCGGGCGCGACGGGAATTTCCGCGCTCGACGCGCTCGATATGTGTGCGGTGGTGTGACCGAGTTCCGCCGCGAAGTTGCGTCGCACCAACTCACGCACGCAAATCCGCCGCGCGATCACCGTGATGTACGTCGCGAGACTCGCCTTGCCCTGAAACCGCCGCAACACGGCGTAATCATGCGCCACGATCTGGAGCAGAACCTCGGAACAAACGTCTTCCACATCCTCGGCAGTGAGCGGCATGCTGCGCGAGTAGGCCGTATGATGCACGACGTGACAAATCAGACCGAGAAACCGGTCCACGAAGTCGTTCCACGCGCCTTCGTCGTGTTCCAGACAGCGATTCAATAGATTTCGATCCTGATCGATCAGGGCCACTGATGGACCTCCCCGAAACAACCGCGACGCCCGCCAGACGGCGGACCACCAAGAATCGTTGCATTCGATTGTACACCCGAACCCAAACGGAGCAAGCACGGGTTTACCACGGTGTCTGCCAGAAATCCTGGCGAGCGGCCGGCGTGAGCCGGCTGACGAAATACCTGAGATCGCACATCCTTAATCAGTGGGCTAACGCCCACCGCTCGCCAGGATTTCTGGCCGGACACTTTCGCACGTGGCCGGCTGTGCCTTGACTTGGAAAAGAACGTCAGGCTTCAGCCTGATCCTGCGGCCGCCTAAAGATTGATTGACATCGAGCCGGCCGGCGATTCGGCTTCGCGGTCGGCTAACTCCGCTGGCGGCGAGTCGATGTACTCGTAAAACACGTTTCGCTGCCGTGGGATGTAACCAGACTCGCGGATCGCGGCGCGGATTTCTTCGAGCGACAGGTGATAAACCGTCCCGGCCGACGAAACCACGTTCTCTTCGATCATCAGGCTGCCCATGTCGTTTGCCCCGAAGAACAAGGCGATCTGGCCGATCTTCGGCCCCTGCGTGACCCAAGACGATTGAATGTTCGCGAAGTTATCGAGGTACAACCGCGCGATCGCCTGCATCTTGAGATATTCGAACGCCCCAGCCGTCGGCACGTCGTTCATCGTGAAGTACGGGCTGGCCTCGTCGGGCGTCTGCGGCTTTTGAAACGTCCAGCAGATGAACGCCGTGAAGCCGCCGGTCTCGTCTTGAAGTTGACGCAGCCGGTCGAGGTGCTCGATTCGCTCGGCCAGCGTCTCGACGTGGCCAAACATCATCGTGGCCGACGACCGGCCGCCCAACTCGTGCCAGACGCGCATGACTTCGAACCACTCGTCGGTCATGCACTTGCCCCGCGTGATCGCCGCGCGCACGCGGTCCACCAAGATCTCGCCGCCACCGCCGGGAATCGAACCCAGCCCCGCGTCCTTCAGCCGACTAAGCACCGTTCGCAACGGCGTCTTGGAGATCTTGTGCAGATGCCACAACTCCGGCGGGCTGAACGCGTGCATATTCACTCGCGGAAATCGGCCCTTCAGATCGCCGAGCAGCTCTTCGTACCACTCGATGCCGAGCGCCGGGTGCAGGCCGCCTTGCATCAAAATCTGATCGCCGCCGAGTTCGATCGTCTCTTCAATCTTCTTGTACAGTACCTCGCGCGGCAGCAAATACGCGTCCGCGTCGCGCCGCTTGCGGAAGAACGCGCAAAAATCACACTCGGCCGCGCAGATGTTCGTGTAGTTCACGTTGCGGTCGATGTTGTACGTGCGAAACGGCTCCGGGTGCAGTCGCCGCACGACCGCATCCGCCGCGCGGCCGATCGCGGTCAATTCGTTCGATTGAGCCAGCACCAGCCCTTCGTCTGGCGTGATCCGCTCACCGGCAACGCACTTCTGCAAGATTCGATTGATCGTGGACAACACTCGCTGCTCCTTGTGGCGGCGAATCAATGCTCGGCGTCAGCGCACTTCGGCAAGATTCGGTTGCTGGTAGAAGACGATGGGAACTCCGCGCGGCGCCAGGTCCAAGTGCACGGCAAGTTCGTAGAATCGCTTCAGACCTTCGAGTTCGCGCGGGCCAAAATCGAACCGGATGTAGTCAGTCAAGTAGCGCACGGCTTCAGCAACCGTCAGTCCGAGCGGCGGCCCTTCGCGTGCCGCGATTTCCGGGACGTGGCGAATGCCTTGCTGCTTCGCTTGCCGCAGTGCCTGATAAACGTCCTGCAGGTCGGTGTCGCTGCGCGCGACCCACATGGCGAAGACGAACGGCAGGCCGGTCTCGCGCAGCCACGCTTCGCCCAAGTCGAACGTCGCGACCTGACCAAGTTCGATCGGCCGGATCGCTCGGTCGCCAATCACGAGCACGGCGTCCGCGTCCACCTCTTCGGCGGGCGTGCCGAGCGGCAGCGGCCGCGTTTCGGGCCGCAATCCGCACCAGCGATCGAGCAAGATCTTCGTGAGTGCGACACTCGTGCGCGAACCCTCGTCGAGCGCGACCGTGCGAATTTGCTCGACCGGCACGCGGCAGTACAACTTGACGCTCAGCACGGGCCCGTGCGCGGCGATCGCCATGCCCGGCACGATCGCGTACGGCCCGTGCCGGAAGTACTCGATCGACGGAATCAGCGCCACGTCCAATTCGCCGGCCGCGAGATCGTCTGCCAGCCGGCTGGGCACGTCGAGCCGCAACTCGGCGCGCGGCGCAAATTCTTCGAGTTGGTAGATCAGCGGTTTGGAATTGAGATAACGAACGGCCCCGATCCGAACGGGTCTAGTCATCGTGCGTGCTCCCTCGTGGGCGCGGACAAGCCTGGGTGTGCTTGGCGACTCGAATTATAGCCGCGCCGCGCGAGCGTGCAATCGAGATGAAGGCCGCCGAAGGTACCCGGCAACCGCCGTTGCACGAAACCGTGACCGCGGCTAGCATTCGGCCGCTGACCTTCAAAGCACGGCAACTCGCAACGACCATGACGGAATACGAAATCAGACCGCGTTCGCTCGTTTGCGCGCGAACCGGGCGTGAGTTGAAGCCGGGCGAGACGTATTATTCTGTGCTCGCGGCGACGCCGCAGGGGTTCGTCCGCGAGGACTACGCGGCCGAGGCTTGGACCGGGCCGCACAAGGGCGCGATCGGTTTCTGGCGCGCACGCGTGCCGACTGCGGCGGCAAAAAATCGGCCGCAATTCGTGGACGATTCGGTGCTCGTGCAGTTCTTCGAGCGGCTCGAGGGAGAGTCGGAAAGTCAAAAAGAGAACTTCCGCTACATCCTCGCGCTGCTGTTGATTCGCAAGAAGATACTCAAGCTTGTCGGGGCCGAAACGGATGGAGGCCGCGAGTTCCTCGTCGTGCGGGCCGCGGCGACCGGCGCACAAACCCGTGTCGTCAATCCGGGCCTGACCGAGGAGCAGCTCGTCGCACTTCAAACGGAGGTCGAAAAGAGCCTGCAATACACAACGGAGTAGGGGCAGAACATGCGCACGGACGCTTGGCGGAAACGGAACGCTGTCACACAGATCAATCGACAGTTGCGCGAACTGAATACAATCGGCAGCCTGGCGGCACACGTCGCCGCGTGGCGAATGCAACCTTGGGTCGCGCTCGCCGTGCTCATGTCGCTTTCAACCGGCTGTGGCTTCAGTCGCACGAACGCGCGCCGGCAATCGCCGTTTGTGAGCGAGACGCCGACGGTCGGCGAGGTGCTCGCGGTGATCAATCGCAACGCGGAGCAGGTGCGGTCGCTGCGGGCCAACGACCTCGACATCTCGGTCAACGCGATTCCGCTCGACGGCAAGCTCGCGATGCAGAAGCCGCGACGCTTTCGCATGGTCGCCAACAGCGTGATCGGCACCGAGGCGGACATCGGCTCGAACGACGACGAGTTTTGGTTCTACGTGCCGCGCGCCGGTCAGCAGCGATCGGTCGTTCATTGCAGCTACGAAAACTACGGCCGCATTCAGACCACGTTGCCGTTCCAGCCGGACTGGGTGCTCGAGTCGCTCGGTCTATCGACGATTTCGCCCGACCAGCAGCATTCCATTCGTCCCGGCAATCGCGGCACGATTGAGTTGGTCACGCCGACGATGACGCCGCAGGGCCATCCGGCGACGCTGACGACAGTCGTGGCGCGGGATAGCGGCTGGATTCTGGAACGCAGGCTTGACGTGGACAGCCGCCGCGTCGCATCGGCCAAATTATCGCGGCACCGCACGGACCCCGCGTACGGCGTCGTCTATCCGGGCACGATCCATTTCAGTTGGCCGGAACAGAGCGTCGATTTCAGCGTCTCGCTCGACGACGTGGAAATCAACCCGACGATTCCAGCGAGCGTGGCTCAGAATCTGTGGAGTCTGCCGCGCGTTGCGGGCGCAGACTACGTCGATCTCGGCGCGAACGTCCCGCGTGGTCGGCCAAGCGGCCGCGCGCCGGCACAACGCCCGGCATCAGGCACGGGCTCGTAGCGCAATTCCAACGATTTGTTGGGCCAGCCGTAGTTCGGCCGTTCGGATTCTGACGCGCCTTTCCGGCAATTCAACTCACTTCTTCGTCGCCTCGCGCACGATGTGACCGAGTTCGGGGACAATGAGCTTCTCCATCGCCAGCCGCACGGCCGCGGTGGAACCGGGCATCGTGAGCACGGCCATGCTGCCGAAGAGGCCGCCGACCGCGCGGCTCAACAGCGCCGCGGCGCCGATCTCCGCGTAACTTAGCATGCGAAACAACTCGCCGTAACCCGGCAGCGGCTTGGTGAACATCGCGGAGACTGTCTCGAACGTTTGGTCACGCGGGCTGATGCCCGTGCCGCCGGTCAGCAACACGGCGTCCACGTCGCCGCGCTGAGCCCATTGCGACAGCAACTGCCGAATCCGGCTCGGTTCGTCCGGCACGATCGCGCGGTCGAGCACGCGGTGCCCGGCTTTTTCGAGCAACTCGACGATCAGCGCACCGGACTTGTCGGTGTCGATCGTGCGAGTGTCGCTGATCGTCACGACCGCGCACGCGACGGCCGCTGCGCCCTGGCGGCGATGCTCCTCGGCACTGGGCGACGCATGGCTCGATTGACCTAACATCTGGTCTTCCTTTATAATCCGCCCTGTACCTTGTTCCGCCAGCGGCCGGAGCACCACCATGTCCTGCTTCAAGATTTCACTCGTTGCCGGTTTGGCCCTCGTGGCGAGCTCGATCATTTCGCGAGCCGACACAATTAAACTTGAGGGCGGCGGGACCGTTCGCGGTGAAATCCTCGACGACAAGTCTACCAAAGACATCCTCGTCGTGAAGTCGCGAGTCGGCGCGGAAATTAAGCTGCAGCGCGGCCGCATTCAGGAGATCATTCGCGAAAAGACCCCGGCACAAGAGTACGCGGAAATCAAAGGCGATTATGCGGAAACCGCCGACGACCAGTTTCGCCTCGCGATGTGGTGCGAGGTTCGCAAGCTGAACAAAGAGCGAAAGGAACACTTGCTGACGGTCATCGAGTTGGACGCGGACCACGCGCAAGCTCGCGAGAAACTCGGCTACGTGCAGCGCGAGGGTAAATGGCTCACGGCCGACGAACTGAAAGAGGCCAAGGGTCTGGTGAAATTCAACGGCCGATTCGTGACGCCGCAGGAACGGGAGATTCTCGAACAGAAAAAGCGTGAAGACGAGGCGGTCCGCGAATGGCACGTCAAGATTCGCATGTGGAAGAACTGGTACCTCGGCAATGATCCCGTGAAGGCGAAGCAGGGCGAGGACCGGCTGCGTGCCATCGACGACCCGCAGGCGTTTGAAGCGGTGATCGGGCAGTTTGGCAAGGATACCGCGGAATCGAACCGCATGTTAATGTGCGAACTGTTGAGCAACTTGCCGGGCGAGTCCGCGACGCTGGAACTCGTGAAGCGTTCGATTGCCGACGTGTCGCCGAACGTGCGCTGGACGGCGGTGGAAAAAATGGTCGAGCGGGAAGATCCGGCGGCCACGCGGTCGCTGATGAAGGCGCTGGCGTCGGACCACAACACGGTAATCCGCCGCGCGGCCGACGGACTGGGCGCGATTGGCGATCCGACCGCCGTGCCCGCGCTGATCGAAGCACTCGTGACCAAGCACAAGCAAATCGTTCAGCGTGGCGGCCAGCCGGCGTTCTCCGGCGCGATCAATCCCGGGACAGTGAATGAATTCGAGCCGGTCGTGACGTCGGGAAACGTTGGGTATCGCCCAATTGCCGCCGGCTTTCAGGCGAACGGCGTCGGGTTCTCGACGCCCAGCCAGGAGGTCGTCGTGACGCCGGTCGAGAACCAAGAGGTGCTCGACGCGCTGCGAGAGATTACGAAAGAAGATTTCGGCTACAGCGCGGCCGCGTGGAAACAATGGTTGGCCGCACAGAAACGGAAAGAGGACATGAAAAACCGTCGCCTCATCGAGGATCGGTGAACGTGCCGGTTGATCCGCTCAAGGATGAGTAAACCCGGAATTTCCAAGGAGGGAATGATCAATGAGGTCGCACATCGTTCGTCATTTGAATCTCGCCGCGGCGGTCGTACTCGCAACGATCCTTTCAGTCACCGCGTCGGCCCAAGAGGATGCGAAGCCAGCCGCGCCGGACGACGAGCCGAAGAAGGCCACTCTGCCCGCGAAGCCGGAATCGTCGGTTGACGCGCGCCGGCAGGCACTGCAACTATTGGCCGATGCGGAACTCGCGCTCGAAGACGGCCACGCCGCGCGGGCCGTGGCGCTCGCTCGCGAGGCGCAGCGGCTGTATCCGGAATCGAAGGCCATTGCCGGGTTCCTCGCGGCGGCGCAGCCGGATTCCGCGCCGATCCGCGCGACGGTGGGAACGCACAATCGTGCGAAGGCGCACCTCGCCGCCGCGCTGACTCGATCGCAGGTGCTCATGCAGCAGCGTCGTTTCACCGAGGCGCTCGACCTGCTCGCCGGCATCGTTGAGGCGGCCCAGAAGTTCCCCGCAAGTACCGACGTGACGCTTTACCGCGACTTGGCGCAGAAGGAGCTGATCGAATATCGCATCGGCGTCCAGACCGGAAAGATCCGGCCGAGCGACGAATCCGCGCCGCCCAAGACCGATACGAAAAACGGCGACGCGAAGACCGCCGAGGCCGCGAAGACCGACTTCACGGCCGCCCCGGCGAACGCGTACCGGCTCGCACGCGTGTCGTCCAGGGAACAGCCGCCGGCCTGGTACACGCGCACCAAGACTGCGCTCAGGCACAACATGACTGTCGATTATCGCGCAATGCCGCTCGGCCTCGTGCTCGACGACATTCAGCGGGCCACCGGCGTGACGTTGATCGTCGATACGCCGGTCCAGGCCGCGAAGACGTCGATGACGGCCGTGATCGATCTGCGAATCAGCACCGTGCCGGCCGAGACTGTGCTCGCACTCGCGACGCAGGTCGCCGGCTGCGAGTACGTGCTGCTCGACAAGGGCGTCATCATCACGACGCCGGACAAGGCGGGCGATTACATTCGCAATCTGCCCGACGCGATTACGGCGCACTGGGCGCGCGCGCGATACCTGTTCCCCGACCTGTACCTCGAAGCGATGGCGAACCGGCCGCTGCCGGAAGTGAAACCGACATCTGCCGTGACGCAGGACGAAAAGCCGGACACCGTGCCGTCGTTCCTGCGATCGGGCCGCGACCTCGTGGCCCACATTGAACAGTTGGTTCGGTAGTCAGCGCGGGATCGCGCACGGTTCCCTCTCCCTCTGGGAGCGGGTTAGGGTGAGGGCATGGATGTATCGGCTGGCGTTTCTGCCCTCACCCCGGCCCTCTCCTACTGGGAGAGGGAGCAGCGCGCAATTGTGAACATGTATTGAATTTCCCGCGCGCGATCGAAATAATCCTCCACTCTGTCGAGTCCGTTAGCTCCAGCGACTGCGACGGAAAATGGCCGCCCGGGGTGGGCGCCATTTTCTTTTTGTTTGGGGCAAGTGGTGATCCATGGCCGAAAGAGCGACATTGCGAGTGGAGCGGCGAGCCACGCGAGGCAAGTGGGCGATGCGGCGACTGCGCGCGGAGGGCGTCGTGCCGGGCATAGTCTACGGGCACGGCGAGGAGGCCGTGTCGGTGCAACTGGGCGCGTCCGAATTGCTCGGCCTCGTGCGTCGCGGCGCGCGGCTGGTCGATCTGCTCGGCGAAGGGCAGCCGGAGATCGCGCTGATTCGCGATTTGCAATGGGACACGTTCGGCCAGTACATTCTGCACGTGGACTTCGCCCGGGTCGCTGCCGACGAACGAATCCACGTTGAAGTGCGCGTGACGCTGCGCGGCACAGCGCCCGGCGTTGAAGAGGGCGGCGTGCTGTCACACTTGATTCACAATGTCGAGATTGAGTGCCTGGCCACGGAGATTCCCGAAGAGATTCGCGTGGACGTGCGCGGGCTGCACATGGACCAGGCGATTCACGTATCCGAACTGGTCGTGCCGCCCGGCGTGAAGGTGCTGGCCGATCCGGACATCGTCGTGGCCCAGGTGACGAAGAAGCTCGAGGAGCTTGTCGAACCGGTGGCGGCGGAGGGCGAGCCGGCTGCGGTGGAACCGGAGATTGTTGGCCGCCGCGTGGCGGAGGAGAAGCCCGAGGAAGAAGAGAAGAAGAAGTGAGTTTTTGGCGGCGGTTTCTGCGGCTGCTCGGTGGTCGCGAATCGGCCGCAGCCAACGAGAACGAGCCGGTTATGAAGCTGGTTGTCGGGCTGGGGAATCCCGGCCGCGAGTACGAACGAACGCGACACAACGTCGGCTACGATGTAATCGAACGACTGGCCGGCAAGTTTGGTCCAATTTCGTTTCGACGCCGGTTCGCCGGTCGACTCGGCAGCGCGACGATCGGCGGCGAAAAAATTGGCCTGCTCAAGCCCGAAACGTACATGAATCTTTCGGGCCAGTCGGTGCAGCCTGCCTTGGCGTTTTATGATCTCACGCCTGCGAAGTTGCTGGTGATCTGCGACGACATCAACCTGCCCGTCGCGAAGCTGCGCATTCGCGCTACGGGCTCGGACGGTGGCCAGAAGGGGCTGCGTAGCATCGCGCAGCAGCTTGGCACGACGGACTACTCGCGGCTGAGAATTGGCGTCGGGTCGGTGCCGCCCGGTCGCGACGCGGCCGATTACGTGCTCGATCGATTCGGCCGTGACGACCGCAAGCTGATCAACGAGGCGATCGACCGGGCCGTCGAGGCCGTGACGGTGTGGTGCGAGGCGGACATCGAGCGGTGCATGAATCAGTTTAACTAACGACGAGGAGTCGAATTTGGCTCGAAACGTTTACGAAGCGATGTTTCTGCTGGACAGCGGCAAGACGGGCGGCGACTGGAACGCGGCCACGAAACTCGTGCACGGCATTCTGGAACGCAACCACGCCGAAGTCCTCGCCAGCCGTCCCTGGGACGAACGACGACTCGCGTACCCAATCTCCGGCCACAAGAAGGGAATGTACTTCTTGACTTACTTCAAGGCCGAAGGCAAGGCCCTGACGCAGATCGACCTCGATTGCCGCATCAACGAGACGGTCATGCGACAGCTCATTCTGAAAGTGCACCCGAAGCTCGTTGACCAACTCGTCGCACAAGCGATGGCCCCGCACGAGCCGCCGCCGCCCGTAACCACCGAGGCCAACGGCGCGGAGGCCGAGGGCGCTGAAGAGGCGGCAAAGAGTTAGCGGCGTTCGCGACGCTTGCACGGGCACTGTCTCGATGCTAGCCTGTCGCCGCAGGTGCGAGCGTCGTCACGAAGTGATTGAAGTGAGTCGCCGTACACCACCTGTCGCAAAGCATCATTGAAGGAGGGACCCGGCGATGGCAAGCGTGAGCCTGAACAAAGTACTATTGATCGGCAACCTGACACGCGACCCCGAACTCCGCTACATTCCAAACGGCACTGCGGTCGCCGACATCGGATTGGCGATGAATCACAAATGGACCGGCAAGGACGGGCAGAAGCACGAAGAGGTGACGTTCGTCGATGTGACGATGTGGGCGCGCACGGCGGAGCTTGCTTCCGAGTACCTGCACAAAGGCGATCCGGTTTTCATCGAGGGCCGGCTGCAACTCAATCAATGGCAGGACAAGGACGGTCAGAAGCGGAGCCGGCTGCGTGTCGTGTGTGACCGGATGCAGTTTCTGCCGCGGGCCGGTGGACCCGGTGGATCGCGTGGCCCGGCTGGCGGCGGCGCCGCAGCCGGTGCCGGCACAGCAGCCGGCGCTGGTGCCGACGAACGCCCGCCGATGCCGGAAGATTTCGGCGAGCCGCCGCCGGCGCAACAAGAAGACGGGATTCCGTTTTGATGCTCGTTTCACCCAAGCCCGCGAGCTTGGTCAACATTTTCGCGAGGAGTCGCATGCCGAGAAAACGATTGCACCAGGTCATGAAGGGTCCGCGCGGCGGCATTGAGTTGGTGCTCACGAAAAAGGTTGAGGGCCTCGGATCGCCCGGCGAGGTCGTCGAGGTGAAGCCGGGGTTCGCGCGCAATTACCTGCTGCCGGAGGGCCTGGCCACGCGGGCGACGCCGCACAATCTGCGGATGATCGAAGTGCAAAAGAAGAAGGCTGTCGACCAGGCGCAGAAGCGGCGCGAAGAGTTGGAGCGCATGGCGCGCGAACTGGGCAAGCACTCGGTTTCGATCGAAGCGAACGCGAACCCGGAAGGCCACTTGTACGGCTCGGTCGGCGCCGAAGAAATCGCCGGCGTGCTCGCGAAGGACAGGCTAACCGTCGAGCCGGCCATGATCAAACTGGATGGGGCGCTCAAGGAACTGGGCCTCTACGCCGTCAAGGTGCAACTCGCCGACGACTTGGAGACCGAGGTCAAAGTCTGGGTCGTGCCGGCGACGAACGCCACGCCCCCAAAGTAGTTTTCGGAACGATTGACAGCGACGACGCGGGGCCGGTCGGCGTTGCCGCCGGCCTGTCGCGCATCAGCCCGCAAATCCCACCCAACAAGTCCGCGCATCAAGGAGGGAGTCACCGATGGCCACGGCCCCGGCCGCACTGAGCCTGTTCGAGAAGGTCCCGCCGCAAAACCTCGAAGCCGAACAGGCCGTGCTCGGCAGCATGCTACTCGACAACTCGGCCATTCACGACGTCGTCCAACTCATCAGCGCGCCGGAGGCGTTCTTTCGCGATGCGCACCAGAAGGTCTTCTCGGCGATCGTCGATCTCTACAACGAGTCGCAGAACGTGGACGCGCTCATCCTGTTCGAGGAGTTGAAGCGGCGCGGACACCTCAAAGAAGACGGCCAGGGCGAACTGACGGTCGAGTACATCGGCGACATCCTCGACACGACGCCAACCTCCGCGAACGCGGAATACTACGCGAAAATCGTGCGCGAAAAGGCCGTCGCCCGCCGGCTCATCCTGGCATCGACTGAGATTCTCCGCGAGGCCTACGAGCAGTCCGACTCGGCCGACGAGTTGCTCAGCCAGGCCGAGAAGCGAATCTTTGAAATCGCGGAAAGCCGCAGCGTGAGCGAGACGCATCACGTCGGCGACGTGCTGACTGACGCATTCAAGCGGCTGGAGAAGCGACGCGAGCACGGCGGCTGCTTCACCGGGCTACCCACCGGCTTCATCGAACTCGACGACCTCACGGGCGGGCTGCAAGACTCTGAACTCGTGATCATCGCCGCGCGACCCAGCGTCGGCAAAACGGCCTTCGCCCTAAACGTCGCGCAGCACGTCGCGGTGCACGAGCAGAGAGGTGTCTTCATCGCAAGCCTCGAACAGTCGAGACTGGAGTTGGCCGAGCGTCTGCTCTGTTCGATTGGGCGCGTGGACGGGCACAAGCTCCGAACCAACCGGCTGAGCCAACACGACTTCAACACCTTGGGCGACGCCGCGGGCGAGTTGCGGCCAGCACCGATCTTCATCGACGACACGCCCGGCCGCACGCTTTTACAAATCGCGGCCGGAGCACGCCGGCTCAAGATGCGGCACGACATCTCGCTCGTCGTAATCGACTACCTGCAGCTCATCGAGTCGGACAACCGGCGCGACAGCCGGCAAGATCAGATTTCACAAATCAGCCGCCGCCTCAAGGCCCTCGCCCGCGAATTGAAAGTGCCCGTCATCGCGCTCAGCCAGCTCAATCGCTCGCCCGAAATGCGCGAAGGGCACCGGCCGCGCATGGCCGATCTGCGAGAATCCGGTGCGATCGAGCAGGACGCCGACGTCATCATGCTGCTACATCGCCCCGAACTGTACGACAAAGAGGCCAAACCCGGCATGGCCGAAGTCATCATTGCCAAGCAGCGCAACGGCCCGACCGGCGACGTGCAGCTCACCTTCCTCAAGCAGTACACCAAGTTTGAGAACTACTCCGACCAGGCGATGCCCGCCGGGCCGGCGCCGTTTTAGACCGCGAAAGTGTGGCCCTGAGCTCTGGGAAGGGCGTGGCTTGCGTTCGCCGTTGCCACGCCCATCGCAGACTCTGGGCGTGCCACACTGCGTCGCGCTGCCGCCGCCTGTCCGGCGCAAACTGCCCTTGTCGCAATTTTCGCCTTCGGGTATCTGTACCGCCCCTATCGTAGGCGGTCGCGCGGACTGGAACAGGGAGCGGCAGGTGAAGAGAGCACACAAACCAAATCTGTTTGCGCCCATTCTGGCGGCATTTGTCGCCTCCGCGGTTTTGCTCGGCGCTCCGTTGCTGCCCGAGTGCCTCGCGCAAAACCATCCGGAAAAACGCCTGGATGAGCCAATCGCCGAAGTGCGGATTCGCGGCCATCGCACGGTGCCGGAACAAAAGATCCGCGCCGAAATTCGCACGCGAGCCGGCACGCTGCCCGATCGCAAACTGATCGAGGACGACGTGCGCCGACTCGTCGCAACACGCCAATTCTTCGACGTCGCCGCCGAATACTTGCACGAATCGCACGGGCTGGTCGTGCTCTTCCGCGTGATCGAAGGAAATCAGATCAAGGAAGTCGTCATCGACGGCAACCACGCGATCTCGTCCGACAAGCTGCGTGACAAGTCCGCGCTCAAGCTGGAGAAGGAGAAGCACCGCACCTTCGACCTCGCCCGCGCCCGCGACGCCGCGCGGATCATGGAAGACCTCTATCACGAGAAGGGCTACCCGTTCGCTCAGGTCTCGCTCGCGGAGGGCGACAAGCCAGGCGACACGCGGCTCGTGTATCACATTGTGGAAGGCCCGAGGGTCGCGATCACGGACATCGATTTTGAATTCCTCGATCATGACACACACACCGCCCGCGTGCTGGCGACAAAGATTAAGAGCAAGCCGCGGAAGTTCGGATTCTTCGGCGGCAAGTACAACCCGCGCGACATCGAAGACGACGTGCAGAAGCTTGCCACGTATTATCGCTCGCTGGGATTCTTCGACGCCAAGGTGAGCCGCGAGGTGCGCGAATCGGACGACCGATCGCACGTCACCGTGGTGTTCGTGGTCCACGAGGGCACGCGCTACAACGTCCGTTCGATCGAATTCGAAGGCAATGTGAAGCTGGCCGACGAGCGGCTCGCCGAAGGCCTCAAGACGGAACTCGGCAAGCCGTTCAATCAGCCCAAGGCCCAGGCGGACATGCAGAGGGTCCAAGACAAATACGGAGCACTCGGCTACATCGAGGCGCGGGTCGCGCCTGACGTGCGATTCCTCGAGCAGCCGGGCGAAGTGGATGTGCTCTACCGCATCGTCGAAAACGAGCCGTTCTACGTCGGACGAATCAACATCAGCGGCAATCACACGACCAAGAAAAACGTGATCCTGCGCGAGCTGCGGATCTATCCGGGAGAAATACTGGACACGACCGCGCTGAAGCGCAGCGAGGCGAACTTGCGCCGCACGCAACTCTTCTTGGCCAACTTCCAACAGGGAACCGGGCCGTCGCTCACGCCGACGGGCGAAGGACCGCAATTGCGCGACATCGACCTGCGCGTGGACGAGGCGCAGACCGGCCGCATCTTGTTCGGCGTCGGCGTCAACTCGGACGCCGGCCTGTTGGGCAACATCATCATCAGCGAGCAGAATTTCGACATCACGCGCTTCCCCGCGTCGGTGTCGGATCTGTTCTCGGGCGACGCGTTCCGCGGCGGCGGGCAGGAGTTTCGCCTGGAACTCGCGCCGGGCACGCAGTTCAGCCGTTACGTGGTCAGTTGGCGAGAGCCGCGGCTATTTGATTTGCCATACAGCCTCGGCCTGAGCGGCCACTTCTTCCAACGCAACTATCGCGAGTGGGACGAAGAGCGCGGCGGCGGCGCGATCACGCTCGGCCACTCGTTCACGGACCAAATTCGCGGCTCGCTCGGCCTCAAGATCGAGAACATCGACATCAGCGATCCGGACGTGCCGACGCCGATGGACTTGGCCGATGTCCTGGGCAGCAACTTCCTCACCACCTTCACGCTCGGCATGGAACACGACACGCGCGACAACCCGTTCATGGCCACGAGTGGCCACTTGGCTCAAGTCAACTTCGAGCAGGGCTTCGGCGACTTCACGTATCCGAGCGTGACGCTCGAAGGCCGACAATACTTCGCGATCACCGAACGGCCCGACGGCTCGGGCAAGCAGGTGTTCTCGGTACGCGGCACGGTCGGTTTCGCGGGCGACAACACGCCGATCTTCGAGCGATTCTACGCGGGTGGTTTCCGGAATTTCCGCGGCTTTCAGTTCCGCGGAATCGGCCCAGTCGGCGAGAACAACGACGACGTACACGTCGGCGGCACCTTCATGATGCTCGGCAGCGCGGAATATCAATTTCCGATCACCGCCGACGACGCGTTGCAAATGGTCGTCTTCAGCGACTTTGGCACGGTCGAGAGCGACGTGCGCATCGACGAATTCCGTATGACCGCTGGCGTCGGTCTTCGCGTCGTCGTACCGATGCTCGGCCCCGTGCCGCTCGCGTTCGATTTCGCCTTCCCCGTCCGCTCGGCCGACACTGACGAAGAGCAGATTTTCAGCTTCTTCGTCGGGTTCTTCAGGTAATGGCCGACATCTTGATCCTGCCTCGAATCGATTCCGTGGTGGCTACACTCTCACGTCTTGACGTGCAGGCCCAACTTACCCATCAAGATTTGGATGTCTTCCCACACGTACTTCTTGGCGTCTGGTGAGCGGAGCAGGTACGCGGGATGATAGGTGCAGAGGACGGGAATGCCGCGGTAGTCGTGGAATTGCCCGCGCAGGCGGCCGATACTGAGTTCCGAGTTCAGCAGTGCCTTGGCGGCGACCGCGCCGAGGGCACAGATGAACTTGGGGCGGATGATTTCGAGTTGCCGTTCCAGGAAGCCGCGGCAGTTGGCGATTTCGTCCGTACCGGGCGTGCGATTGCCCGGCGGGCGGCATTTGAGCATGTTGCAGATGTAGACCCGCCTGCGTTCGAGGCCCATCGCGGCGATAATCTTCGTCAACAATTGCCCGGCCGCACCGACGAACGGCTCGCCCTGCGCGTCTTCGTCGGCACCGGGTGCCTCGCCAACGAAGCACAATTCGGCACACGGGTCGCCGACGCCAAACACGGTCTGCTTTCGGCATCGCGCGAGTTCTTCACAGCGCGTGCAGCCGGCAACTTCGCGCGCGAGGTCCGCCAGGACCGATTCCCGTTCGGCCGGCACCGACTCGCGATGGTCGATGGCCGCAGCCGGCAAAACCATTACGGCCGGCGTGATGACGGGCGCCGGCGCTGGAACGCTCGCGCGCGACAAATCCTTTTTCACGGCCCGACGATTGTGCCGCACGCCGGCACGCCGCAGCGACTCGGACTTCTGCCGTAGCGACCGGGCAACGACCTGCAACTCGGCATCGCTCATGTAGATTTCCCCGTATTCGACGGTTCTTCGGATCGAGACGGCAACTCAAACTGCGAAACGTAGCCAGACGGCGACGGCGAGTCAAAGCGCTGCCGCCCGCTCGACGCCCGGAGAGTTCGCGACGATCCGCTCAAACGCCGAGCCTGCCCAAGTTCACGAAAGTTTGACCCAACTCTTTTCGCAGTGTAAAGTTGAACTGCTGGATTCCGGCACCCGTGACGCGCCGCCGACGGCCTCAAACGGGGCCACCCTGATCCTACGTCAATCACCGCGTTCGCCGCGAGGAGCCAAACGATGTCTCAACGACTTGCTGTCTCGATTGCCGCCCTGCTGACTTGCGCCACCGCCGCGGTCGCTCAAAACCGGCCGCGCAATTTGTTGCCCAGCGACGAGGTCGCGGCCCGCTACGGACTCGTACGCAAATGGTACGGCTTCGCGCCGGTCGACGGCGTGCGCGAACGCGTGCAGTCGGTGACCGCGATCGGCGACCAACTGCACGTCCAAACCAACGCCTCGCAGATCCACGCGCTGGACGCCGAGTCCGGCAAGTTGCTCTGGAGCGCGCAGTTGGGGATTCCAATCCCAGGTCAGTTCGGCAGCGCGATCACGTCGAAATCGGTATTCGCCCTGAACGGATCAAAACTATATCGGCTCAATCGACAGGACGGCTCGCAGCTCTGGTCCGTTCGTTTGCCGCAGGCGCCCAACGCCGCACCGGCGGCCGACGAGGAGCGAGTGCTGGTCAGCACGGCCGACGGTCGCATCTATGTTTACAACACGGACACGCACACGGTTAATTGGTTCTACCAAACCAACGCCGCGGTCTCGATGCCGGCAACGCTGCTCGACGACAAGATCGCCTGTGCCAGTGAGGACGGAATGATGTACGTGTTTCAAACCAGCAGTCGCAATCCGACGATTCGGTTCAAAACCGACGCGCCGATTTCAGCGCCGATGGCCGCGTGGGGTAGGACGGTGCTCGTTCCGTCGCGCGACTTCAACTTGTATTCGGTCGACGTGCGCAGCGGTGAAACGCTGTGGCGCTATTCGTGCGGCGGTGAAATTCGCCGGCCGGTGACGGTGATTGAGAACGACGCCTACGTCGCGCCCGACGGTTTGGGAATGCACGCGTTGCGAGCCGAAAGCGGCGAGCGGAAGTGGCTGAACCCGCGCGCGGCGGATTTCGTCGTCGCGAGCAAGAATCGCGTGTATGCCGCCGACAAGTTGGGGCAACTCCTGATCCTCGATCGCGCGAACGGGCGGCTGTTGGCCACCTGGGACACGCACAACTTCGACTGGCGCGTGCGCAACGAAGTCAACGATCGGCTCTATCTCGTTACGACCAGCGGCCTGGTGGTCTGCCTGCACGAGAAGGCCAATAAGGATCCGGTCGAGCATCGAAAAGTGCTGCCGCCCCCGCCCGCGGCCGCCGAGGCCGGCAAGCCGTAGCACGCCGCCGCACCGTGAGCGCCGACTGGCAAACTCACGCGATCGCATTCTCCAGAAGGTCGGCACCGCGGCCCACCAAACTGCGCACAACTCGTCGCGGCGGTCCTAGACTGGCCCGCGGGGCTTTGCTTAACTAGGCCTCGGCCAGACAGCAAACGGTGATGAGTGACTCGCCGCACGCCGACGATTAACAACTCGGGAGTACGACGTGGATGTGCTTCGTGTGCAGACGGCGCTCGTGAGCGTCAGCGATAAGACGGGCCTGACCGAGTTTGCGCGCGAACTGAGCCGGGCGGGCGTGGAGATGTTTTCGACCGGCGGGACTCGCCGCGCGCTCGCGGAGGCCGGCATTGCGGCCGTCGAGGTCGCTGAGTACACGGGCTTTCCGGAAATGCTCGATGGTCGCGTGAAGACGCTGCACCCCAAAGTGCACGGCGGCATTCTGGCGCGGCGCGACCTGCCGGAACACATGGCCGCGTTGCGCGAACACGGCATCCGAACGCTCGATTTGATCGTGGTGAATCTGTACCCGTTCGAGCGAACCGTCGCGCAGCCAAATTGCACGATGGATGAAGCGATCGAGAACATCGACATCGGCGGACCGTCAATGATTCGATCGGCCGCCAAAAACCACGACGCCGTTGCCGTCGTGACCGACCCCGGCCAATACGCGGCCGTGCTGGAAGAGTTGCGATCGCGCGGCGGCGTTAGCCGCGAACTGCGTCGCCGGCTCGCGCTGGAAGCGTTTCGCCGCACCGCGCGGTACGATCGGGCGATCGCGGGCTATCTCGAACGGGACACCACACACGAGGAGTTTCCGGCCGACTTGGTGCTGGAATTCGAGCGGCGACAGATTCTGCGTTACGGCGAGAACCCGCACCAGCAGGCCGCATTTTACACGACGCGTGGCGCGGATGGCCCGTCGCTCGCCGCCGCGCGACAATTGCACGGCAAGGAACTTTCGTACAACAACCTGCTCGACCTCGAAAGCGCGCTGGCCCTCGTGTCGGAGTTTTCTCAGCCCGGGGCCGTCTTGATCAAGCACAACAATCCGTGCGGTGCATCCGAGACCGACTCGTTGCGACAAGCGTTTTTGCAAGCCTATGACGGCGATCCGGTCAGCGCCTTCGGCTGTGTCATGGCGCTCAACCGCACGGTGGACGAGGCCACCGCCGAGGCGATCACCGATACCGGCCGATTCGTCGAAGCGATCATCGCGCCCGGATTCTCCGACGCCGGGCTGCGCCTACTGACCACGCGGCCGAGTTGGAAGACGAACGTGCGGCTACTCGAACTCGGCGACCTGAATCGGTCGGGACTCGCACCGCCTGGCTGGGATCTGCGCCGCGTCAGCGGCGGGCTGCTCGTACAAACGCCGGACCTTGATCCCGAGCGAGAATTGGAATGGAAGGTTGTCACGCAACGGCAACCAACGGACAAGGTACTCGCTGACCTTCGCTTCGGCCTGAAAATCGTCAAGCACGTGAAATCAAACGCGATCGTGCTGGCGAAAGATCGCATGGTCGTTGGCGTCGGCGCGGGCCAAATGAACCGAGTCGAATCGGTCGAAATTGCCGTGCGCAAGGCGGGCGACCGAGCACGCGGCGCGGTGCTGGCCGGCGATGCCTTCTTTCCGTTTCGCGACGGACCCGATGCCGCGGCCAAGGCCGGTGTTGCTGCGATCATCCAGCCGGGCGGCTCGAAACGCGACGACGAATCAATCGCCGCCTGCAACGAACACGGAATTGCGATGGTGTTCACCGGCAGGCGGCATTTTCGACACTAGTCGGGTAAACTAGAAATCCGAAACAAATTCAAATGACCGAATTTCAGAATCTCCCAACTTGGCGATTCCGACAGCGTGTGAGCGTCCGGTCGTTTTGGGTCATTTAGATTTCGTGCTTGGATCGATGTCTCATGAAGCCACGCATCATTCTCGTCACCGGCATTTCCGGCTCCGCCGCGCAAGAGGCCGTTGCCAAGCTGGGCCAATTGCACCCGGAGCGCGTGCGCGTACACAACGTCGGCTCGGTGATGAACCGGATCGCGCGGGACGACCGCATTCAGTACACCGCCTCCAACATCCTTAACGCGCCGCGCGACGCACTGACCGCGCTCCGCACCGCCGCACTCGAACGAATCCACCGCGCGATCTACGACGACGACGACAAGTTTTCTAGCGCTCGACCTTCAACCCTCAACTCGCAACTTTCTCTCACCCACCTCGTTTTCTGCCACGCCACGTTTCTACTCAAGAGCGGCCTGCGCGAGGGCATGACCCTCGCCGACCTGAAACACCTCGGCGCCGAAAAGTTGCTCACCCTGATCGACGCCCCGCAAGACATTCACGACCGGCTCACCGGCCACCCCGGCGACTACTTGCACCTGACCATCGAGTCGATCGTGAAGTGGCAAGAATTCGAGGTCTACGTCACGAATCTGTTCGCGCAGGTCGTCGAATGCCGCCATTTCGTCGTGCCGCAGCGACAAATCGACACGCTCGAGAGCCTGCTCTTCACGACTCGCAAGCCGATCTACGTCAGCTACCCGATGACGCACCTGCCGGCCGATGACAAGCCGCGCGTCGTTGAGTTCGCCCGCGAGTTGCGCGACCGATTCACCGTCTTCGACCCCGCCGCCGTCGAAAGCACGCACAACCTGAAACCGTACTACAGCCAGGTCGATCTCCAGGCGATCAACGACCACACGATTGTCCGCGACCTCGACTGGCTGATCGGCATCAACAGCGAAACCGTCATCGCGTATATGCCGAAAATCGTTTTCTCGAGCGGCATGAACGACGAGCTGCGCTACGGCTTTGAGGTCGGCAAGGAAACCTTCATCGTGCTCGACTGCCCGTTCGAGGACGGCATCCCGAACTTAAGTCCGTTCACGATGTACAAGTCGCGCGTGTTCTTCTCGAAGAAAGATTTTTTTTACTACCTCGACTTGCCCGATGAACTGCAAGACGCGTATCAGTGGATCGACGGCCAGATGCACGAGTCGATCCGCCGCTTGAAGAACCTCGGCGGCCGAATCACGTTTGAGTCGTTCCTGCACGACTGCGACGCGCTGTGCCGCTACCACCTGCAGTCCGAACACTACGGCCGCATCAAATCGAGCATATCCGACATCTGCCGGCGGGTGTTCGACGCGTGGTACCCGGCCGCGGGCGCCCCAAGCACGGCTCATTCGTAATCGCGGCCGCCGCGGCTGCCGCCAACTGAACTTGCGGGAGCAGAAACGCCATGACTTACAAGCCGCGATTCAACCTGATCACGCTCATGCTGTTTGTCGTCGGCTGCGCCGTTGCGTTTGGTGCGATGGCCTGCCACCAACGCGTGGTCGCCGAGCTGAAGCTTCAGGCGATGCAGGAACGCGACCGCGCGGAAGCGAATTTCCGCCAGGCCCGCAATGTGCTGGACGCGATGTTCACGCAGGTGGACGGTGGGCAGTCCGAGACCGAGTCGCCGCAAAACGCCGTTCAGCAGGAGTTGCTGAAAAAAGCGCAGGAGTTCTACGACGCCGCTCCAGGTGAAGCTCCCGACGCAACGCGAATGCCCGGCGAGCGATTCCGCCGCATGAAGGAACACCTCGACTCGATCCCCGCCATCGACACGCACGATCACCTGTGGCCGTTCGACAAGTTGCCCGGCTACGTCGAAACCGACCGCGGCCGCGGCATGACTTTGTCGAGCATCTGGCGAAACAGTTACTACACGTGGTTCAACCCGCTGACGGCGTGGAAGCCCGGCGGCTCGTTCGACGAATGGTGGGCCAAGGCGAAGCACGACTTCGACAACGCCCGCGCCACGAGCTTCTATCGCTACCAACTCGCGGCGTTTCAAGATCTTTATGGCGTCGATTTCGAACGCATCACCGACGAGCAGGCCCGCGAACTGAACGACCGCATCTTCGAAAAGTATCGCGATCAGAAATGGCTCTACCATGTCGTCACGGAGCGAGCGAACATCGAGCTGATGTTCAACGACCCGTATTGGGCCAGGTTCGACTTCAAGACGAGCTACCCGTGGGAAGTGATCGTCTTCAACGTCACGACGCTGGTCCGCGGCTTTCACGCAAGCGAATTTCAGAAGCCGGCCGACGACCCGTATCATTTCGCCCGCGAGAATGATCTCAAGATCGAATCGCTCGACGACTATCTCGTCGTGCTCGATCGGCTTTTCCAAACGGCCAAAGAGCGCGGGGCCGTGTGCCTGAAGACAACACTCGCGTACCAGCGCACGCTCGACTTTGCCAATGTGCCGCAAGATCGCGCGGCCAGTGCATTCGGCCGGCCCAAGTCAGAACTCTCGCCGCAGGAAATCAAGGAATTCGAAGACTTCATCATGTGGCGGCTCGTCGAACTGTCCGCCAAGCACGAGCTGCCGTTTCAGATTCACACCGGCCAGGCCCGCATTCAAGGCTCCAACCCCATGCTGCTCGTCGATTTGATCGAGGCCAACCCGAAGACGAAATTCATCCTCTTCCACGGCGGCTTCCCATGGATCGGCGAGACCGGCGCGATCGTGATGCGTCACTCGCGGCACGTCTGGATCGATTCGGTCTGGCTTCCCACGCTCAGTTACACGATGGCCAAACGTGCGTTTCACGAGTGGCTCGAAGTCATGCCGTCCGATCGCATCTGTGGGGCGCCGACTGCAACCACGGCGAAGGGATTTATGGCGCCACCGAATTCACCCGCCGCTGTCTGGCCGAAGTGCTCGCGGAGAAAGTTGATCGCGGCGAATTACTCGAAGAGCACGCGCAGCGAATCGGCCGGCAGATTCTGCGCGACAACGCTCTACAGCTTTTCCCGCAACTCAAGGAACGGCTGTGGAAGCACAATGGCCGCCTGCAACCATCACCGGGTGACTAACCGAATCCAGGGTTAGTTTCGCGCCGTCGGAGGCCGGTCGCATTTCCGCGAACATCTCAGCAGCCGTCTGGAACGGTCTGACAGACCCTCTCGGCCGAGCGTACACTTCACCTCGTGGTCCGGTCGTCCAATCGATTTATCTGATGGCAGGATGCTATGCCCATGCACGGCGCTAAAAGGTGGTTTTCGACAAAATGGTGTCAAAATGGCAGTCGAATTCATGGGACGCGCCGCCTGAGTCATCGAAAAACGTTCAAAAAAGTCGTTGTGACGCAACATGTTCAAAAACATAGCCTTTCGTTCATGCGACCGCCGTCGCAGCTCCAAAACGTTCGCGTTTGGACCTCCGACGGCCGTCGCACCTCCAAAACGCTCGCGTTTAGACCCCCGACGGCCGTCGCACCTCCAAAACGCTCGCGTTTGGACCTCCGACGGCCGTCGGAACCCCAACTGGCTCGCGTTTGGACCTCGTCTGCGTGGACCAACACCAAATCGTTAGCCGTACCAGCCCCGGCCGTCGAAGTGCAACTCCCGGCCATGCGTGTGCGGCTCCCAAGCATCGCAGCCCAACTCCCGGCAATCGCTCGGCAACACCCACGCATGAGGGACCGACTCCCGTTCATCTGTCGGCAGCTCCCACGCACTCCGGTAACGCGGCCTTCAAGCTCGCCAAGTCCGCTTGCGAGGCGCAGAGATCGCGGAGAAACCGCATGTTGATTTCTGGGTCCATCGTCGCCCGATGGCAGGAGGCTCGTTCATGGCTGAGTATTACGAATTCGAGGTGTCGCTGAGTCACATCAAGCCCAAGATTTGGCGGCTGGGTGGCAGGGTCGGAGTCTGTGTGTTTTGTCACGGTTCGTGGCGGAATCATGAGGTTGCAGCCGCGACCGCGGTGGCCGAATTTGACCGCGCCTCGAATTGGCCGCGCACCCACGCGAGCCAGTCGTCGGAGGGCAGTCCGTACGGCCGAAACTTCTCGGCTTGGCCGAGTTCTTCGCTGTAGAAGAGAGCGCGGTGTACGCCGAGCTTGCTCGCCAGCGGCGTGTCGATCAGTGTGCTCGAATCGCCGGGACTCATCTGGAACAGCACGCGCATGTCGAATTCGCGCAGCACCTGCCGCTCGAACGTGCGATTCAGATTGTTCAGGCTGTCGCACCAAACGATCGTGTGTACGCGCACGGCCGAGCCTTCGCGCAAGATCGTGCCGAGCTGCTTGGCCGGGCTGACGGGCTTGTCTTCGCCGCGGCGCGAGAAGCTGAATTCGTCATCTTGCTTGCGCAGGTCGCGGAATCGCTGCACGTCGAAGAACACGAGGAAGATCGGCGGCACGTCGGCCTCGTTGGATTTTTGCCGGCGGTCGATCTCCTCGGCGACCGAGCCCACGATCGCGGCCACGTCGCGCGGACCGCCGACTTGAATCGGATGCGGCAGCATGCGGGCGAGCCGCGCGAGCTGGCCCGCGTGCGGCGAATCGACTGGACTGCCATCGAGCACGAAGAATCGGGCATCGCCGGCGGACCCGTCGCCGGCCGCGTGCTGTGCCGCAAGGCTGACGAGCGACGTCAGCGAAATTGCCAGCGCGGCCTCGTCCTGCTGGCCGATCATGAGCAGATTGCTGCCCACTTGCGGCCGGAAAACCGCGGCGGTCGGGTCCTTGATCGCCACGGCCTCGCCGAGCCACGCGTGCGTCACCTTCGGTGCGGCGGGCCACGACGGCGACGTGAGCAACTGATAGAGCAGATGATTCTTGCGCACGTCGGACGGCACGTTGCCCTCGAAGACGATCTGCGGATGCGGCGGCGCGAAGTTGCTGCGGCGGGCCATTTCCTGCACGCGGCTGAGGTACGCCTCGCGACGTTCGTCCGGCAACCAAACGACTTGAAAAAAGTTGTTCCCTTCGATCAGGCCATTGGCGTCGTTGTAAATCGCCTCGCCCGGCCGCGAGAGCAGCCGCGCGGCGGTGTTGTCGTCGCTCAGAATCAAATGCGCGTCGGCCTCGCTGCACTGCAGGGCGATGCGCACGGCCATCTGCCCCAGCGTGCTACGCGCCAGCGAGTAAGCGCCGCCGAGCGTCTGCGAGCCGAGTTGAATGTGGATGCCGAACGCACGGCCCTGGCGAACGAGCCGGTCGAGCAAGAGTGCGGACTCTTGTGCAATCTTGTCGTCTTCGACGAAGAATTCCTGAAACTCGTCCACGATGAGCAGAATGCGCGGCAGCAGAGCGTCGCCGTTCGCCTGCCGATATCCGGCAAGATCCTGCACGCCCGCCGCGCGGTACAGGTCGCCGCGCCGCTTCAGTTCGGCGTCGAGACGTTGCAGCACGCTCAGCCCGAATTCTCGTTCGCTCTCGATCGCGATCACGCGAGCGTGCGGCAACTCGTAGGTCGCGTACGTCTTGAACTCAACGCCCTTTTTGAAATCGACGAGATACAGCTCGACCTCGTCCGGGCTATAGAGCAGCGACATATTCGTGATGAGCGCGTGCAGTAGCGTGGATTTGCCCGAGCCGGTCTTGCCGGCAATGAGCACATGTTGCGAGGTGCCCTGGCCGAGCCGCATGTTTTGCGTCTTGGTCGCGCCCGCGCGGCCGAGCGGTACGTTGATGCCCGATCGGCTGTCGCCGCGCCAATATTGGTCCGGCCGGGGCGCGACGAACTCGAACGGCACCTCGACGCGGCTCGCCTCCTTTGCCTTCTGCCCCGCGGCGTCCACCAACTCGGTAAAGACGTCGGCGGGCGGCGGCGAGTCCAGCCGCAGCGGGAACTTACCGAAAATCGGATGCCGCCAAAGGAACCGATCACCGTTCCACTCGAACACGTTGGCGACGTGTTCCAGATCGGCGAGATTGACCCCGTGTGGCATCGGCAGCCGCGTGTCGACACTGACCAGCGTGTACACGCCGCAGCGAGCGCCGCTCGACGCAACGCTGATGAGCCGCCGTGCCGTCGCTTCGTTGAAGTTCGCCGGAAAATTCGCCACGACAACGATGCGAAACGGCTCGGCCACCTCGCCCGCCTGAGCGTTGTACTCCTCGATCGTCTCGAATTCGTTGCGCAGATATTTTTGAATCACGTTCTCCATGTGCTCGGTCAGATCGACCAATCGCTGGTCGATGTGCTGCGGCTCGGTCCAGATGCGGTTCGTGACGAGCGCTTCGAGGTGGTCGGCCAGGTGCATGAACGCGGCGAAATTTTCGCCGAGGCCGACCGGGTCGATGATCGTGAACCGGATCTTGCCCGGCGGGATGCTCGCGAGCAGCCGGAGCATTACCGCCTGCAGCGACTGAACGGCGTGGTCGCGGCCCACATCGGTCGCCTTGAGCACCATCGACGACCCGGCGGGAAACGGCAACAGCGCGGGCAGATCGAAACTGTCGAGTACGACCGCGTTTAATCGGGGATCGGTCGGTACGCCGTGCGGCACGCGATCCATGCTGACCGTGAATTCACCGGCACGAATCGCGGGCGGCACGGCTTCGGGGGGAACCCATTTCGGCGCGGATGGCGAGTGCCAATTCGGGAAGAGCCGCAAACATTCCTGCGTGATCTCCGTCAGCTCGGCCTGCATGCCCACCATGCCTTGCCACCACGCGCGGGCGAGCGCGGTCCACGTCTCGTCGTGCCGAGCGCGGATTTCGTCGATCTGTCGCTCGCGCTGCTGTTCGGCCGCGCGCGAATCGGCCTCGAATCGGCGTCGCATCTCCGCGAGCAGACGCGGATACTTCTCTTCGGCGGCCTTCAGTCCGGCGTCGCGTCGGCTCGTGATCGCCGCCAGCAATTGCGGGAATTTCTGCTCCAGTTCGCGCGAGACTTGGTCGCGGCGCTGCCGTGCCTGCTCGATCGCGCGGCGCTGCCGCACCTCCGCCCGCTGCACGTCGCGATCGTTGCGGGCCTGAAGTTCCGCGACGCGGCTCTTGTGCTTTGCTTCCGCGTACGCCATGCACCGCTTGGCCAATTCCTCGCCGTCGGCCAGCATCTGTACGAGCGGCCGGGCCACTCGCGTCGATTGCGATTTCGCGATCCAGAAGAGCAGCCAGCGAATCAAGGTGCCGATCAAAAACGGACCGACGACGCAAGACACGCACACGGCGATGTTCCAGATCGTAAGCGTGAACGGCTTCTGGACCAGGATGAGCATTGCGGCAACGGAGAGTCCCAAAAATACGAGAAACGCCCAGCGCAGCCGCGTGCCTTCGAAGGCCTTGGGAATTACCAGTTTTTTCAACAGGCCGAGTTGCAACTCCGCCTGTGCGATCTTCTCTTCGAAGCGCGGCCGCAGATCTTCCTGTTCGACCGCCAGCGCAACGTTTGGACCGAGTTCCGAAAAATCGCGCGGCATGTGCCATTGATCGAGTAGCGTGACGGCGCCGGTTTCGACTGCTTGCACTCGCGCCCGCCCCGCTTCGATTCTCGTGCGGTATTCCTTGAACAGGTCCTTTGCCGAGTTTCTGTCACCCTCGAACAGCGCGGACGCCTCCCACCGCGCGTCATCGAATTCCTTCTTGGCCTGAGCCTCGTCCGATTTGAATGAAGTCCGAACTTCGTCTCGTGCGCCGGCGAAGTCGCGCTCGGCCTTGCCATGTTCGGACTCGAAGTCAGTTAGCACGCGATTGCGGACTTCCTCGGACTCGCGTTCCATCGCCTGCCGCTCATTCTCGAACCGCACCGTGATCTGCCCGTGGGCGTGCTGAAATTCCTGCTCGGCCGATTCCGTTGCCTCCTTCAGATCCGTTTCGGCCTTCTGCTCGGCGGCGTGGCGATCCGCGGCCAGTTGAAACAGGCTCCGCAGAAGTTCGTTCTCGCGTTGAATCAGCGGCGTTTCGTTCATAGGCGTGTTTCGTCGCGGCATTCCTGCTCGGCCTTTGCGAGCACTTGGGACAGGCCGCTAATTGCATTCAGTGTCGCCATGACTTCCGTTTCGATCGGTTGTAAGAACTTGTCCTCAAACTCGTGTCGCACTTTGTCGGTCCAACCCATTTCCGTGGAGTCCCATTTGGCGCGCAGCACCTTGAGGGCGAATGCCAGTTTTCCAGAACCGGTGTTCAGGCTCATGGCGTGATTCCCATTGTGCTGGCCGCGTTATTCGTTACGGCCGCGTCAGCGACATTCATCGGCCGGTTCACCGTTGCGGCCGGCTGCGCGACCGACGCGGTCACGGGACGTTCGGTCGAACCGGGCGGCGGCGCGACTTGCAGGTAGGCGTCAAGCGAGTCGATGACTTGACCCAGGAAAAGAACGGCCGGCGGCGGATCGCCCTCGACGAGATCGGCCAACTGCCGCGCGCGGCCTTCGTACTCCTCAACCGCCCGCTGCGCGACACGGCCCCAGTGACGAGCCTTTTTGATCTTTTCCTCCGCCTCTTCGATGCGATCTTTCGCCAGCTCGATTGCCTTCTTCTGCTCGATATCGTCGGGCTTGAACCCGCCGCCGCTGCGCTGCAGTTGCAGCCGGTGCAATTCGGCCTTGGCCGCCTCCAACTCGCGTTCGCGTTCGCGCAGTTGCCGCTCCCAGTAGCTCGGCGCCTCACTGACCAGCCAATCGACGACGCGGCGGCTTTCCATTTGCACCGCGCACAGCGCGTCGCGCGCGTGCTCGCAAAACACGCAAAGCGAGTCCTTGAATTTCTCGATCGCTTCAACCGACGTCACCCGCGCCGCCTGACTCATGTCGCCTCCGGAGAAAGAAATCCTGAAATCCGAAGCGCGAAATCCAAAATAATATCAGAATCAAAAAAACCCGGCATCGTCCAATTGCCGATTCCTTGTTGCCATTTCGCCGTCATTGAGTTTTTGGGCATTCGGATTTGTTTTGTGCTTCGTGTTTTGAGAAGCTCGGTGCTAGCGCTGCTGCAAGTATTCTTCCGCCCGGTCCGCCTTACGGAGCAAAAACGGGATGTGCTGGTCCGTCGCCTCGATGAATCGGCCGAGCACCTGCATCGTCTGCTCGAACTCTTCCGTGAACTTGATGTGCTCCTGATCGCGCCAACTCGCGCCCAGCCCGACAAGCTGACCGTGCAAGACCGCGAGTTGACTTTGCAGCTCGCTGTTGAACGACTTCAAACTGTGCGCGAAGCGGCGAAGTTCCGCGGGATCAACAATAGCCTGTGGCATTCGTCGCTCCTCACGATCGGGGGAGACTCTGATCGAGCGTGAATCAAGTTTAGGGTTTCTCGTTCCGCGTGCAAAGCGGTCCGACCGCGTGCAGGGCGGATATTCCACTGTAGTGTTTCGGCTGAAGTGGCACACCGGGGAAGTTAGACTGGCGGTCTCACGTGAAATGAGCCCTTAAGGAGGAAGAAGAAGAGAAGAGCCTTGAGGGGAAGAGGAAGAATCCTGGAAGGA
>Ga0247727_10000904_pt1 | contig 72057 bp, 66 predicted proteins | sample WisWelCaveWW1625_FD_202498 | JGI IMG/M metagenome (GOLD analysis project Ga0247727, IMG submission 202498) | Biofilm microbial communities from Wishing Well Cave, Virginia, United States - WW16-25 | ecosystem: Environmental > Aquatic > Deep subsurface > Groundwater > Cave microbial mat | place... | reverse complement strand
ACCTTCAGCGTTCGTTGACCTCCTGCGCCCCCGGTGCGCGCCGAGGTCGCCAACGACCTCTGGCGAGCACCTTAGCAGCCCTCAATCGAGAGACGCATCGCAATTCTTGGACGAACTCCTAGGGCAAACCCCTGCATAATTTTTCCCAAAGACTTTTGCAATTGGGTTGCACGATTGTGTTCTAAACTGCATTTGGGCGCCATGCTTCCTTTTTTGTGCGTCAATTCGCTCGGCTGGCCAAGTCTAATCCGCCATGCGGCGACTCCGATGTATTTCCAGTGGGCATGGGATTCTTGCCGGCAAGCTCACTAGCCTCAGCCTCACGGATCATCACACGCTCAATAGCCAGGGCGCGGCCGGTGGTTGGATCAATCTCGACCTTGGCCCCGCAGAGGCGAGGGTCGCCGGTGGCTACGTCGAAGAAAGTGGGAACGAAGGTGATGGTCGTCTCGCTGACACGGTCTACGCGGCGGCCGAGGATGGAGTCGTAGGGGCCAGTCATGCCCACGTCGGTGATGTAGGCGGTGCCGCCGGGCAGAATCTGTTCGTCGGCGGTCTGAACGTGCGTGTGCGTTCCGAATACCGCACTGGCTCGGCCGTCGAGATAGCGGCCCATGATCTGTTTGTCGCTCGTCGCCTCGGCGTGCATGTCGAGCAGGATGACCTTGGCTTGTGGGCCGATGGCATCCAGCACGCGATCGGCGGCGCGAAACGGGCAATCGACCGGCCGCATAAAGACTCGGCCCAGCACGGTAAGCACAGCCACGGGCGTGCCGTCGCGTGCCGGCACGATCACGAACTCGGAGCCGGGGGCGTCCGGCGGGAAGTTCGCGGGCTTCAGGATTTGCTTGTGCCTTTCGAAGAGCGACATGATCTCTTTCTTCTTGTAGATGTGGTCGCCCATCGTGAGCACGTCGACGCCGGCCCGCGTGATCTCACTGAAACACTGCTCGTTCAGCCCCGACCCGCCCGCGGCGTTTTCGGCGTTGGCGACGACCAGGTGCAAGTCCCAACGCTCGATGAGCGCGGGCAGTGCCTTGGTCAACATCGCACGTCCTGGTTTGCCGACGATGTCCCCGATGAAAAGAATCCGCAAGGGCATGGATCGAGTTCCTTGTTGTCAGAAAGCCAGATGGAGACGCAGTGACGGTGAGCAGGTCGAATTCATGTGGGAGGCAGAATGCAGCGGAGATTTCGCAGACCACGTGCGATGAGGGTGCGAACGCTGTTACGGCTCTTGCCCATTTGCTGGCCGATGGAGTCAAACGTCATTCCTTTCGAGTAGCGCATGTGCAAGGCGGCGGCTTGTCGCGGATCGATCACCGTGAGGGCTTTGGCGAGCCGGTTAGACAACTCTTCCTTCACGGCAACCTGACTGGCGGTACACTGATCGGCCTTGAGCAACTCAATCAATGAACCGCCGCTCGCCGTGCGAGCGTCGTGCAACGAAACTTCGCCCTTAAGAGCCCGCTTCAGGCGTCCATTGTGGCGGGCAAGATCGGCCAGGCGGTTCCGCGCCAACGTGGCGAGCCATGCTCGCAGCTCGGTTTCATCCCCTTTGAAATTCTCAAAGCACGTGGTTGCGGCCAGCAGCGTTTCCTGAACGACGTCGGCGGGTTCCAATGTGCGACGCAGCTTCGGACCCATCAGTTTCGTGATCACGGCCATGAGAAACGGCGTGTATTCTTCGAAGAGTCGACCCATTGCCGACCGGTTCCCGTCCTGGGCTCGCTCAATCAAGGCCAATCGCAATCGGGAAGCGGCGTATTTTTCCATGGCGAACTCTCCGGCGTCTTATGATAAGCCTCGTCACCTCTCGATTCCATGACAAAAATCCTGTCGCCGTGCGACTCAGGGCGCAAACGGCATGAGGAGCGTGATGATCGGCCCCCCCGTTGAAGCACAAAAATCGCGTTCGACTACGGACCATCCGCGGCGCTGAATCTCCACCCGTGCGGTTGCGATGAACGAGTCGTGTGAGTAACCCACGATGAAGATTGGAACATCGGTATCGAACTGAATCGGACCGAGGTTGACTTCAAAGCGACTATTCATCAGGTACTCGATCGGTCCCTGGATCGACCAATCCACCGCGTAGATTCGGGAATTCATGGGTGGGCGAGTTTGCAGGATCGCCTCAGCGGCTGCCGTCTTGGGCTCGATCGGCCCTGTTCCAAAAGTCTGTTGCGGTGTCTCGCTCATCTCTTTCCAGTAGGTATGGTGACTCAATGGGTGAAGATAGTAATGCCAAAACTGCACGAGAAAACCTAAAGAGAATGCAAGACTCAAGACCACAGGGACCGCCCGTCCCTGCGGGCCCATCCGCATGGCGAGCACGCGCGAGGCTCGAATGAAGCTTGCGGCGGTCAATGGCAAGAAATAAAAGAGGTACCGTTCGTAACTCAGAGATCCGTATCGTAGACGTATTGAAACGGCAGGGGCGAGCAGCATTAGAACGAGGAAAATAGTGAGGAGAACCAGTGTGCGATCCGGCTTTCGACCGCAGCGAAACAATGCAATCAATGCGGCGACCGCCGCTGGAATTGCCAAAGCGTACAGCCCAGCAACCCACGTCGGCCGCGGCATGCCCGCAATGTATTCGTACACGCGAAGGCCCGTGGTCAGGTCAATCACCGTATTGATTGCCCCCCAACCAGCCGTGAAACGCTCGACCAGCCAACGGTCACCCCAGGCGAAATACCAAATGAAGGCATGCCATTGCCAAACAAGACAACCGAGCAGAAAAAGCACGAACAAAATCGCGGTTCTTTGCCGGCGGACTTTGGAAGCCATGGCCCATTGCCACCATGGCTTGAGCCATGTCCACCCGATTGCAAAGACACAAGCCTGCACAAACAATGCGTGTGTTGCATGCGTCCAGACAGTCAAGATCGAAGCTAGGACAAAACACGTCCACGCCCAGATTGTGGCGCGGCCTTCCACGATGCGCAGGACCGAGTACAGCACGAGCGGCACCGACACAAAGGAGAAGCACGCATCCCAACAGAATCGAGAATACGCGAGATGGGCCGGCAAACACGCCGTGAAAATGGCCGTGAGCAGGGATTCCGTTTTGTCACCAAACACCCATCGATGAAGAAAAAAAGTCAGGACAACTCCAATCATTGCCCAGATTGCGATCGGCAATCGAAGTGCAAACCCGGACGGTTCCAGCACCAAAAGTAAGAGCGCCTCGGTGTAGAACAGTTGCGGATTGATAGGCAGGTTCGAGGGGGTCAGCGGCGACCACGGCTTACCACTCAACATGCGAGTGACTTGAGTGCCGTACCAGCCTTCATCGCCATTGATGCCGGGTACACGGCCAAGCCAGAGCAGCCGGAACACGAGGCTGCAAACGACCAGCACAAGAACAAACGCGAAACCGAATTTGCCGAGATGCAACGGTTCGGTCGTATCTTCACCGTTTTGAATTTCGGACACCTTGAAACTCAAAATCATCCCCGGCTGGCTATCTCGCAAACTCCACGGCTCGCGTTTCGCGCACGACGGTCACTTTGATCTCACCGGGATACGTGAGCTGCTCCTCGATCGCCTTGGCGATGTCGCGACAGATCTTGGTTGCTTCTTTGTCGGTCGATTTGTTGGCATCGACGATGACGCGGACTTCCCGGCCGGCCTGGATGGCAAACGCTTGATCCACGCCAGGGAATCCGGAGGCGACCGCTTCCAGTTCCTCCAACCGCTTCACATATTTCTCCAACGTCTCGCGCCGCGCCCCCGGACGAGCGGCACTGATGGCATCGGCCGTTGCGACGAGCACCGTGTAAATCATCTCGGTCCTGACGTCGTCGTGATGGCCGCCAATCGCGTGGATGACCTCGGGGCGCTCGCGGAATCGCTTGGCCATGTCGGCGCCGATCTGCGGGTGGCCGCCCTCCATTTCGTGATCGGCCGCCTTGCCGATGTCGTGCAACAAGCCGCAGCGGCGGCCCAGATTGCCGTCCAGGCCCATTTCCTCGGCCATCATGCCGGTCAGGTGGGCGACCTCGATCGAATGTTGCAAAACATTCTGGCTGTAACTCGTGCGAAATCGCAGCCGGCCCAGCAACTCGATGAATTTCTCATGAAGGTTTGGCACGCTTGCCTCCATCGAGGCCTGCCGTCCGATCTTGCGAATATGCTCTTCCATCTCCTTCTGAGTGATTCCCACGACTTCCTCGATGCGAGACGGATGGATACGGCCGTCTTGGATAAGTTTGGTCAGTGCCATGCGGGCCACTTCGCGCCGCACGTTGTCGAAGCCGCTGACGATTACGACGCCCGGCGTGTCGTCGACGATCACATCCACGCCCGTGGCCTTCTCAAAAGCTCGGATATTCCGACCTTCGCGACCGATGATACGGCCTTTCATTTCATCGTTGGGAATATCGACTGTTGACGTTGTGGTTTCGGCCGTGTGCGAACCGGCATAACGCTGAATGGCCGTGGCCAGAATGTCGCGGGCCTTCTGTTCCGCCATCTCGCGTAATCGCGTTTCGTGCTGCTGCAATCGCAGCCCGATTTCCTCTGTTAGTTGAGACTCCAGCCGATCGAGCAGAACTTTTCGGGCCTGGTCCTGGCTCATCGCGCTGATGCGTTGCAGCGATTCATTTTGTTTGGAGATGAGTTCGCCCAGCTCCTGATTGCGGCGGTCCATCTCTTCGGTCCGTTCGGAGAGTTTTCTCTGACTGGTCTCGAGCGTTTTTTCCTTTTTGCCGATGAGGTCGAGCTTCTGTTCGATCGAGTCTTCCAGTCGCTGCACGCGTCGCTCGTGCTCGCGCACTTCCTTGCGGGCCGATTCCAGTTCGCGGTCCATGTCTTCGCGGCGTTTGAAGAACTCTTCGCGGGCCTTGAGTTCGGCCTCCTTTCGAGTGCTTTCCGCCTCACGCTGTGCCTGCGCCAGAATCGCCTCGGCGCTGCGGTGGGCCTCCGCCTGACGAAATCGAGAAAGGAGAAGATGCAACACATAACCGGCGACCAAACCGACACCAGCCAGAATGACCGGCAAGCCAAACTTGAGAAACGCCTCCATTTACCAAACCCCTTTCCATCACTACCAGCCGGCAGCCTGATCGAGCTGCGTACGGCGGTTACTTGGTCACAATGTCCGCGTTGGCATCGACTGACATACACATTGAGCCAATGGAGCGTGATGTCGGCGAAGGGCCGGAAGGTAGTGTTCGGCAGCGTGAATGTGGAACGGTTATTCGTCCGAGTGTTGAAACTGCGGTCGCATTCGAGTTCGATGGCGGTTGGGCGGCAACCCGCTCAGCGGTGCCGGCAATCGAGCCGGCAACGGCGCCCAGGCTATCTTCGTGCGGCGCAAGTCGTCAAAACTCCGGTCAGTGACACGCCGACTTGCGCGTGGAACGGCAAGCTGGCGGGCGAGACCAAGCACAATGTTCACGATGAGAACGATCAGCGTCATAAGTGATGCGTTCTTTACCTGCAACACTCCGGAACCGGCCTGACGGGCCCCTGCCCACCAATCACCAGTCCCCTTCGCCAGCCCACTGCCTTTGAGCCCCGGGCATCCAATTGCTTGAACGGCCAGAGGCCCGAAACGGCTCAACGGTCCTTGGACCGTTGTCAGTAGACTGCGAGACTGATACTACCACAGACTGAGCAGCGCTCCAAGCAAAATGCTAAGATGACGCGATGATCCTGGACCCACTGCCGCTGGTTTTGACCATTCAGATTTCGCTGTGTTCCACCGTGCTGGTCGTCCTGCTTGGGACGCCGCTCGCATGGGCGTTGGCTCGCAAACGGTTTTGGGCCAAACATCTCGTCGATGCCCTCGTGATGCAGCCGATGGTAATTCCACCGACCGTGCTGGGTTACTATCTGCTTGTCCTACTCGGTCGCGACACTCTGCTGGGAAGGTTTTTGGAAAACTCCTTGGGGTTGGAACTCGTATTTACGTGGCGAGGTGGCGTGATTGCGGCAGCAGTTGCGTCGCTTCCGCTGTACGTCAAGCCCGCACGTTCGGCGATCGAGGGTGTGGACCTTGCGTTCGAAGACGTCGCTCGACTGTTGGGTCGATCCGAGTGGTCCGTCGTGCGTACGGTCACGCTGCCATTGGCGTGGCGTGGCCTGGTCGCCGGTGCGGTAATGGCCTTTGCCCGAGCGATGGGCGATTTCGGAACCACCTTAATGGTGATGGGAAGCATAGGGCGCGAGAAGACTGTTTCCATTGCTATCTACGAAGCCTGGTCGAGCAACGATCTGGCGCGGGCAAACATCCTGGTTGCAATCGTCACGGTGTTCTCGATCGCGGTACTTTGGAGCGTTAGCCGCCTGACGGGCGGCAAAATCTGACATGCCCGACGAATCAGTTCAGATCGAAATCCGAAAGCTACTCAATTCCGAGTTGCAACTGGACGTCTCGTTACAGTTGATGCCGGACTGTTCGATTCTCTTCGGCCGATCGGGCAGCGGAAAGACCACGACGCTGCGCTGCATCGCGGGAATGGCTCGACCAGACGCGGGCCACGTTCGCTTGAACGGCGATATTTTGTATGACTCCGCCTCCGGCACATGGTTGCCGATGCGCCAGCGCCGGATTGGGATGATCTTCCAAGACGATTTGCTCTTTCCTCATCTGACCGCACGCAAGAACATTTCATTCGGCATGCACCAGTGGCCCAAGCGCAAGCAAAAGGACCGGCTGGATGAAATGGTAGACCTGTTTACGCTGGGCCCATTGCTCGACCGCAGGCCGGCAAACTTGTCGGGTGGCGAGAAGCAGCGAGTTGGCCTGGCCCGTGCGATCGCGCCGCGCCCGCGGTTGCTGCTGTGCGACGAACCGATCTCGGCCATCGATCAGGAAGGCCGTGCAACACTTGTGGCCCACCTGCGCCGCGTGCAACAAGCCGAGCGGATCCCCGTGCTGTTCGTGACGCACAGCACGAACGAGGCGATGGCCCTGGGCGATCACGTCTTTGTGCTCGATCGTGGCCGCATCGTCGCTCAAGGTACGCCGCTCGACGTATTCAGTGAGCCGCACAATCTCTCGCTGGCTCGCCTGACCCGGGTGAAAAACATCTTCACCGCGATTGTCGAATCACACTCGCCGGCCGAAGGAGTCACGGTGGTGCGAATTTCCGATGGCCCAACTTTTCGCGTACCGCTGCACGATGCCCCCATTGGCGGTTCGCTCACGTTTGGACTTCGTGCCGACGACATTCTCTTGGCCCGCCATGCGGTTTCCGGCATCAGTGCCCAGAACATTCTGGAGGGTCGCGTGGCCAAAATTGTCCGCCACGGGGCAGAAATTGAGGTCCTCATCGATTGCGGCACACGGTTCGTGGCTTCCATTGTGCCTGCGGCCATTGACTCACTGGGCCTTCAAGCGGGATCGTCCGTGTGCATGATTGTGAAGGCGCGCAGTTGCCATCTCCTCGAACGCGAATCGCGAGGGTCGCAGGCCCAATGAAAACGCCGCAAGCACTTGGATGCCTGCGGCGTTTGGTGGTTTGTCGCTACCGGCGCCGGACTCACTTGAGTCCACATTGGGCCTACTTCTTCTCTTTTTCCTTGGCGGCCTCAAGTTTCTTCTTCAGCTCTTCCACATCTTTCTTGAGCTTGGCTTCTCGCTCGGCCTTCTCCTTCAGCTCTCCTTCGTCAGGAAGAATCTTGGGGATTTGGGCCACGATTGCCTTCACGTCCTTTTCCTTCATCTCGCCGGCTTTGAAGGCGAAGTTGCTCACCACTTTGCCCTTGTTGTAGAGCATTACGGTAACTTCGGCGTCCTTGTTGATCTTGTAGGGCTCCGGGCCGGAAAGGCTCTCCACCACGGTCAACGGGACATTTTCCGAAATCTTTTCCTTTTCCGAGAAAGCCTTGAGTTTCGTTTCCATCGCCTCACTGTCTTCGGTTAGAAAGACCGCGAAACTCTTGAGGTCGGCATCCTTGTTCTTGGCCACTGAAGCGTCGAACTGCTTGAGCAGACTGCTCAAGGGGCCGGTCACTTCGCGAGCGAAAAGCATCGCGACCGGCCGAGGACCGCTTTGTCAGACATAGCACAGCGACTTGCCCTTGTTCGGGCCCGTGATGTCTCGGCATTGGAAAGCGGCGGGTGTCTCGCCGGGCTGCAAACCCGACTTGAATTCACCTTCTCCCGCCCGGCCGAAACTCGCACCACACGCGAGTGTTGCAGCCAGCGAGAGACCAACCAACCATCTTGTGCTCATCGTTGGTAAATCCTCCAAAAGGTGGGAAAGGGATCGAAACTGTCCAAGAATCTCAAGCGGAGTAATCCCCTTTTACCACAGGAAACATTCGCGGAAAAGCCCGATTGGCCAAGGCGGCGCACTCCACGCTTCGTATTCCGCACTCCGCATTCCAGCAAGCGACCGGTATAGTTGCCCTTATGGTTCGGTTGCACCATTCGGTTTGGAGCCTTTGATGCCAGAGTCGAGCGAGTTATTGGTTTGCGACATCATGGTTTCGCATCCGGTGACGGTTGAAGCTGAGACAACCGTTGCAGCGGCTGCGCAACTGATGGGTGAAAAAAATATCGGGGCTGTGATCGTAACCCATCACGGCTGCGTCGTGGGAATGTTTACCGAGCGCGACCTTCTCCGACGCGCAGTGACCGCTCGCCATAATTGGAACCACACACCGGTCGAGCAATTCATGACCGCACAACCGGTCACCGTTCAGCCAGATTTGCCCTGGGCACAAGCAATGGCAATTATGGACCAGCGACGGATTCGGCACTTGCCGGTGGTGGAATCGGGCCGGGCCGTAGGAATGGTCTCGGTGCGAGACCTGCTGCATCACCGCACTGAATACCTGGAGGCGCTGGTTCGAGATCGCACCGCAGAACTCGGCTTGCGAAACCAGGCCCTCACCGAACGCGATCACCACATTACGCGCGATCTCAAGGTTGCGGCAAAAATCCAAAAACGGCTGCTGCCAGACAAGCTCCCCGACTTCAATCCCATCCGGTTCGCCGTGGCATTTCATGGTCACGATCAGGTAACCGGCGACTACTATGACTTTATCCCGATCGGCCCAGATCGCCTTGGCGTGCTGATCGCCGATGCATCGGGCCACGGTGTACCCGCGGCATTCGTCTCGGTCATGGCCAGGATGTGTTGCAGTGCGTATTGCCAAAACATCGAATCGCCGGCAGCCATCCTTCGAGCGATGAACGCGAATCTGGGTGACCTGATTGAGGCAGAACACTTCATCACCATGTTCGCCGCCGTCGTTAACCGGCGTACGCTTGAGCTGTCTTACTCGCGCGCCGGCCACCCGCAGCCACTGCTGTACCGTGCCCATTCTGGCGAAGTGTCCTCGTTGGACGCATCGGGAGTTATGATCGGCGTGTCCGATGAACCAGATTACGCGGACGATCACGTTCAATTACAAAGCGGCGACAAGTTGCTCTTGTACACAGACGGAGTGTCCGAATGCCGCAACGCTGATGACAAAATCTTCGGAGTGGAAACCCTGGAATCCTTTCTCGCACGCGAAGGGCGTCTCCGCTGCGAAGATTTGCTTCGTGCCTTAGAACGCGAGCTGGATCAGTTTCGTGGCGAACGCCCATTCAATGACGACGTGACGGTCATCGTAATGGAAATAGAATGACGCGACCAACCCGCACTCTCATCCTCGGATGAACAACCTGACAGGGGTTGATGGTCCACCAAGCTCCGAGTACCATCGTGCCAGTTCATCCCAATTACCGGGCGACTAGCTCAGTTGGTTAGAGCGCTGCACTCACATTGCAGAGGTCACAGGTTCGAATCCTGTGTCGCCCATTGAATCGCCCTCGCGCCGGTGCGCGGGGCGAGCGACTCGTGACCTGCCTGAAGTTGTGGAGAGCAGGCTCCACACCACGAGTCGCTCGCCACGCGCACCGAACGTGGATCGCCGCGATTGGGACGCGTGTGCGATCGAGCCACGCCAGCTCCGCGGGCGTTTACGATCAGAGCTAGTCGGTCCGTGACGTTCATCGCGTTGAAGAGTTTAACTCGCAAAAGTTGCGACGCAATAGCAAGTCGCAAGAATTGCAAAAATTTTTCATGGGGGCTACAATGCCACGACAAAGGGAGAAACGGATGAGCCATCAGAATCGAATCGCGGCGATGACGCCCGCACGTATCGAGCAAATCCGAAAATCGCGTCGTATGACGCAGGCGGGATTCGCCGAAGCCGTCGGGTGGTCCCCACGAACTCAGTTCACGCTTGAGGACGGAGGTCGGCCCGTCACGCTGCCCGAGTGCGTTTTTTTGGAGCAGGTCGAAGCCGGGCTCGAACTGGAGCCGGCGCCGGCGGCGTGATCGCCACGCGGAACACTGTCGAAAGGTTCCCCCCAAAACTCTTGCGCTGGAGGTGTCTCATGTCGCTACGCTCGTGTCCTGCGTGCGGCGGCGCCGTGGCGTCGAATGCGAAGTGCTGCCCGAGCTGCGGGCGGAGGCCGACTAGGCTGATCACGTGGCTCGTGTTGTTCGCCGCGCTCGGCTGGGCTGGGTGCGTCGCACGCGACTGGATCGGGGTCCGGGCCGCCGCGGCCGAGGATCCTCCGCCGCAGGCGGCGACGCCGGGTGCCATGCCGTCGGCTCTGCGTCGGCATGCTCACCCCAAGCGGAGAGCATGGCACACGCCGCCGGAGCACGAAAAACCCGAAGCGGGCGAAACGGGACCGCTACACCGTTGACACCTACCGCCGCGCATTCTCGCGAGCGTGCGACGATTCCTTTCCGTTGCCGGAACACTTGCGGCAGCGACGATTGCCTGACGGGAGAAAGGAAAGCCGCAGCGCGTGGCGAGCGCGACTGACGGCGACGGAGAAAGCCGAGATCCGTGAATGGCGACGGCAGCACTCATGGCATCCGCACCAGTTACGCCACAACGCCGCAACGCGACTGCGGAGAGAGTTCGGCATAGAAGCCGCCCGCGTCGTGTTGGGACACCGCTCGGCCGCGATCACCGAAGTATACGCTGAAATCGACCACGCCAAGGCCGCTGAGATCATGCTAAAGGTAGGCTGATGTTGACAAATCTGACCACAGAGGGAGAATGGACACATGCCCTACGTCGAAGTCGTGTGGGACCTGAACGATGACCCGCAAGGCAACGTCGCCCACATTGCCGAGCATGGCGTGAGCAAGGAAGAGGTCGAAGACGTACTGCGGGCGCCGGCCGCCCGGCGCAAGAGCCATTCCAGCGGCCGGCCGCAAGTGCTCGGGCTCGCCCGCACCGGCCGATGGATCGTCGTCACCTACGAGACGATCGACAAGGGCGTCGTCTACCCGGTCACAGCCTACGAAGTCGAACGATGAAAGGAACATCACTCATGGCCCGCGAAATCCGCCGCGTCACTCGCAACCGCCGACTCAATCCGCGCGAAGCCGCCAAGTACCGCCGCATTCGCGAACAGGTCGAAGCCGAGAAGCCGGAGATGATGGCCTGGGCCCGCGGCAAGATTGCAGAACTGGAGTCACTCGACGATGTTTTCCGCCAGCTTCGCGAATCGCGCGAGCAGTGCGGCCTTAGCCTCGCGGACATGCGCCGACTCACGGGCATGGATCGCTCGTCAATCTCCAAGCTCGAAACCGGCCGGCGTGACAACTGCTCGGTGCAAACGCTCGTGCGCTACGCGCAAGCGGTCGGAAAGAAGCTGGTCGTGTCGCTGGTGGATGAGCCAGTCGGCAAACCGATGAGGAAACACTTTCTTGGGAGATCATGATGAACTACGACAATGGCGAATGGGAGTACAAAGAGGATCCTTTCCGGTTCACGGACGAATCATTTCGCGAGGAGATGGAAAAGCATGGGTACGCATTGGCATCGCGGCTTGGGCCTGTGCCCACTTCGTTTGAGATCGAACTCTGGCAACGAATCAGGGACGGAGAAGAATCCGAATACTGTGTGCGCATTGGAACGCTTCACAAATGGCAGACCGTGTGGATCAGTGACCTGCCAAACATGATCGAACTGACGTCGAAGCTCGCGACAATTGCGCTCGCTGCGATGCACACGATGGAGAGACGATAGAATCACAACCATCGGGTAGCCGCCTGATCCGCGGCGAACGATCCGGCCGGCGGTCGTGGCATGCACCTACGCCACGGCTGCCGGGCGGACGGCCCGAGCAACGAAAGTAGGTGCAAACATGTCCAAAAGAGCCGCGTCGAACGGCAAGCAGAAGGCCGATCGCCTGAAGAAACTCCAGCGGGATTGCCGCAAGGGATGGCCGCCGCAAAAACACCCCAAGAGAAGGAAGTAATCGAACAGCGATACAAGGAAGAGGTCAAGGCTCTGCCGTGGACGAAGGATGAACTCTGGGACGAAATCGAGTGGAAAGAAACGATCATCCGCCAGCAACAGGAACTGCTGAAAGTACAAGACATCTTTGTCTGGCAAGCGACGTTGGACGGACTTGCCGAGCGTAGAAAGGGACGAGATGCCATCGCGCGGACAAAAAGACGATCGGCGCCGGAGAACGTCAAACGTGACGACGAAATCGTGAGGCTACGGGAGACTCGAGACTCGCGGGGGCGGCTGATGAAGTTCGCGGCCATCGCGTCGCGACTCGGCATGAAGACCAAAACTGCTGAGGCAGCGTTTCACGCGAGGAAGCTAAAGCTCGCCAAACTCGCGGCACTCCTGCCACCACGCGAGACGAAAGAGTCCCTCGTCGAGATCGAAGATTACTTGAAAGCCAAGCGGCAGGAGTTCCTCGACCGTCTCGCCAAAGCACATCAAAACGAAAAAAGGTAAGGAACCCATACCTTACCTAGTCACATTCCCACGCTCGCGCACGCCTGCGCATAGGAACTCGAATCATCACACGCGAGGTGCTACGACATGGCCATCGACATCACGACGGAGCAGATCATCACATTGACAGAGGCGACTCGGCTCTCCTGTTTTCGTCCGCGGCGGCGCGGACGCGGGCTCTCACTCCAGACGATCTACCGCTGGACTCTCCACGGATGCCGGGGCGTCGTGCTGGAGTCGGTCCAGGTAGGCGGGACGAGAGTCACGAGCGTCGAGGCGATCGAGCGATTTGTGGAGCGGCTGAGCGCCTCGCGCGGACTACCGGGTGCTCAGTCGGCGCCGCGGACGACCGGGCAGCGCGAGCGAGCGGTAGCGCGAGCCGAGCAGGAGCTGGAGGCGGCCGGGATCTAGCGGACGCGGCGCCGCGCAGAAAAAAGGCCGGTGGTCAGACCGGCCAAGAACAGGAGACACGGATGGCCACTCTACTGCCACATCTCGAGACACACAAGCCCGCCGATCGGATTCTGCGAGCGCTCGGCGACTACATTCGAAAGCGGGGACGCCGGCAGCCACGTCCGCTGAAGCGCGGGGGGCGGCGCCAATGAGTACAACCCGGCCGCCGAAGCCCGCGCCCATGCCGGTTGTCGAAACCAACATTCCGGACGAGTTGAAAGACTTGCCGCAGTGGGTAGTGTGGTCGTGGACTTGGATCGCCGAAAAGAACAAGTGGGACAAACCGCCTCGAAACGCACGATACGGCCACGCCGCGTCATCAACTGATCCGACTACATGGGAAGCGTTCGATGAGTCGCTTCGATTTCATCGCACCGGCCGCGCCGATGGCATCGGGTTTGCCCTCACGGCGGATGATCCATTCGTTGCCGTGGACTTGGACAAGTGTATCGGCAACGGTGTCATTGAAAAGTGGGCCGCCGACATCATCGGCGGACTGACCACGTACACTGAGGTTTCTCCGAGCGGGCGAAGTCAGCGGCGAACGGGACACGGTTCGCCCAACTTTGGGACGGCGACTCGGCCGGTTACAGTTCGGCGAGCGAGGCGGACCTGGCACTCGTCAGCATGCTCGCATTCTGGACCGGGCGGGATCCCGAGCGCATCGACCGGCTGTTCCGCGCGTCGGGGCTGTGCCGGGAGCAGTGGGCTGAGCGCGAAGATTACCGACAGCGGACGATCGCGGCGGCGCTGCAACGTGGCGAGTTCTACTCGCCCGCGATGCGGACCACGCAGCCGAGTAAGCCGCACCGAAAAAGAAGTCGTCACACGCCGAACGCGGCGAAGTACGGGCTCAAACCCACGGTCATGTACATCGGGGAGGGGACAGCATGAGCACACCGTACACGCTCACCCTCAATCCGATCAGCGTAAACGGCGAGGCGGTCTACGGCATTGTCGTCACCGACGAGAATGGCGAGCGCGTCCACGAAGACAAGACGGACCTGAGAACCGCCTACCTGCGCGCACGAGCGGTTGATCGAATTCGCTCGATCACCAAACAGAAACCGGAGGAGTTGGACCGGTTCATTCTCGCGAAGATCTCGGATGATGACTCCGCAATCGCCGCTGCGGAACAAGATCAGTACGCCGTGCGGCCGGTCCAGATCAGCGAACTGGCGAAGCGCGTCCACAAGCCCGAGTGGCTCGCGTCGCCGGTCTTAGTCGCGGGGCAACCGTGTGTGGTCGGCGGTGAATCGAAATCGCTGAAAACATCGGCGGCTGGAGTTGATCTTGGCCTGAGTCTCGGTCTTGCTCGCCCTTGGCTCGGTCACTTCGCCGTCCCGAAACGTCGGACCGTCCTACTGCTGAGCGGCGAGTCAGGCGACTGGACGATTGACGAAATCGCTCGCCGCGTCGCGAAGGCTAAGGCTGGTCACGACGAAGACCCGCAGAAACTGCTCACAGATTGTGGGCTGTACGTTGACTTCGCATTGCCTGAGCTTTCTCGGTCCGATCACGTGGATGCGTTACAACGCGGAATCGAGCAGCATCGGCCAGACGTGTTGATCTTGGACCCGGCCTACCTCGCGCTCTTGACAACCGGAAACGCCGACACCGCAAAAAACATGTTCGGGATGGGTCCGCTGCTCGCGCGCATGGCTCGGCTGTGCATCAACGCTGGCTGCACGCCGATCATCATGCACCACTTCGCCCAAAGTCGCAAAGTGGGTGATCGCTACGAGCCGCCGGGGCTTGCGGAATTGGCTTACGCCGGCTTCCAGCAGTTCGCGAGGCAGTGGATCTTGTTCGGACGACGCGAGGCATACGAGCCTGGCACGGGCTCACACCGCCTGTGGCTCGTGGCTGGTGGGTCCGCAGGGTTTGGCGGTCAGTGGGCCGTCGATGTTGAGGAAGGCGTAGCAGACGAACAGCTTGGCGGCAGGTATTGGCGTGTGACAGTCAGCAGCGCATCCGAGGCACGTGACGCCGCCAAGGTCGTGCGAGAAAAAGCACAGGCTACCAAACTCGAGGATGAGATCCTTGAAGAATTGCGAGCCGTGCGGCCAGAAGGGCTGACGTTCTCTGATCTATCAAAACGCCGAAACAGATTACGAGTCAGGGCAGCATTGGATGCAGCTCACGGGCAAGGCAAGGTCGAGTTATGCAAAGTCGAAAAGCTCAGCGGCAAGACCATGAGGCAATACGATGCGTACCGAATTCGTGATTGACGGGACGGGCGGGACATTGACCGGACATGCCGTCCCGTCCGGGCAAGCGATTGACGGGACGGACGGACTCTATGGTAAGAGTCCGTCCCGTCAAACCGGCAATCGCACTGGCAATCCATCGGCTGCGTGTCCGTCCCGTCAAACTGTGGACGCACACGCGCACGCGAAAAAGATGCGACTGACCCGCACAACGACCGCTGGACCGAAAAACGACCAGGACCGGTAAAGGACCGATGAGCAGCGCGACCCGAGCCATGACGACCGAGCCCTACGTGACCGCGGAGCTGTGCCACGTCTGGCCACGTGCGCACGCGCGCGGCATGAGTTGACGGTCGTCTTCCTTGTTCACCGACCGGCGGCGGGCGTTCATCCGCCGTTCCCCGATGGGGACCGCGGGCGAGCTTGGATGGCTCCGGCTCGCGCCGCGGCGGTCGTGCGTGCGTGCGTGGTCGTGGACTCCCGAGACGTTGGGAACCGGCGAAACCGGGCGATGCACGGATCGGCCGAGGCCAACAGAATGCGTCAGGGGGCCGCTAATGCGTTCGGAAAGTGGACAGATCGCGAGATTGGATCGTTTGCACGAGCGAGAACGCAGTGGCTCGAATCTGGCGCGGGGACCACGAGGGACTACCATCGTCCGTGGTCGATCAGCTCTGGTAGACGGCGGCCAACACGTCCGCGGCCGATGTGAACTCCCGGCCCGAGGTGGTCGCCTTCTCAATCATGGCGCAGGCTTCTATTCGCGTGTGCCCCACACTGAGCAGAGCAGCCAGAGCTTCGTTGATGGGTGTAGGATCGGCATGGCTCGCGGCGATCGCAGCACCCAAGATCAGCCGGGCAGCTCCGCGGCGAATTTTGCCGGCGCCACCCGGACGAACAACGAAGAGCCCAAGGAATTTACAGAGGGCGTCGAGCTTTTCGAGGGACAAGCCCCGCTGTCCGCTGACAAACTTCGACAAGTTGCCAACGTCAACGCCGGTCTGCCGGGCAATTTCGTTGAGCGAATGGCCCGAGTCGAGGACCGCCTGACGAATTCCCTCAGTCACTGTACTTTTCTTTCTCTTTGCCATCGCGGAGTTCCTTCAGTAGCTGTTCGCGCCGCTGTTTCGGCCGCAGCCGCAGTAGCTTCACGATTCGCTCATAGATGCGATCCTGCCACGGGGTCAAGCGGCGGGGCGACTTCGCTTCAGGATCGAGGCCACGGCCTGATGGGTCCATTCGGTGTTCCCTTGCTTGGTAGGTATCTCGCGCCGGGTGAGTTCCTCAGCAATCGCACGGAGTGTTTCGCTGTTCTGTCGCAGGCGCCTAATGTCCGCAATGACTGCCTGCTCAGTAGGATTCTCACTCAGCATCCCGTCAGGCCCGAAATCGTAGCCGAACGGAGCATAGCGGGAAACCCGTTCGCCCTTTGCTCGCTTGTGAGCCATAGCCGCAGCCGTGCGCTCTCGGATCAAGTTCCGTTCCAGCTCGGCGAACCCCGCGGCCATCGTCAGAAACATGCGACCCATTGCTGTGGACGTGTCGATCGAGGTTCCGCCCATGTCCAGGATGTGAAACGCTACGCCTCGCTTGTCCCACTCGCGAGTCGTGGTCAAACAATCCGCTGCGTCCCTGAACGCTTTATCAAGCTTCACGACGACGACGGATTGCGCCTTGCCCTTCCGGGCTGCGTCGAACACCTTCCGGCCGCCTGGCCGCTCTGCAAGGGGCTTGCCGGCCGAGACACCGGCATCAGTCACGATGTCCACGAACTCCAGGTCTTTGAGTGTCCCATACGCTCTGATCTTCTCAAGCTGTGCGTCGATGCTCACGCCTTCGCTCGCCTGTTCTTCGGTACTGACCCTGACGTACCCGATTGCCTTGTTCATGGTTCTCTCCTGTGTGAGAAATGCAGCACGGTGGATTGTAGACACGAGCCTGCCATTGTCAATCGGACAATGCTCGGATTTGTCTACAAGGGACCCCTTGTGGACAAGAATACGTCAATTCGCCGGCAACGGCGTGGCGCGGGCCGAAATCGTGCGCGTACCCGGCCGCGCGGACGGAACCATCTCACGCACGAATTTCTGACAGATTTTGGGGGTCGGACATGGACGTGATTTTGACCACGGAGCATCCGGTCGCGCAATGCGTGGATCTCCGCGCGATGTTGGGCGATCGGTTCAGGTGTGAGTTCGAAGAGAGTTACTACGCAGAGTTACCCGAGTACCGATCGGTCGAGGCGTGCTGGCTGACGATTATTCCGTGTCGGTACGGGCACATCTCCCCGCAGGGTGAGCGGACGTTGGCGGCGTACAGCGGGTCGCGGTTGAAGCGGCTGGAACTGGCGGCTCTCGATTGTGTCGAGTTGTACGTCGAAGGGGACCACGAGCTGACGGTCATCTTCGATGTGGCGGACTTCGATCGGGTAGCGGCGGTGATGGAGCCGCGGCGGCGACGGCGGCTATCACCGGAGCAGCGTGCGGCGTGTGCCGAGCGGCTGAAGGCATACCACTTCCAGCCGGGTGTTACCGCACGTCAGGCGCCGTCCGGCGCTCTAGGAACGTGTCAAACGGGTGAAACCGGCTCGGAGGCCGTCCCGGCGATTCCGACTTCGATTTGTACGTGAAGAAATGGGGGGTTCCGATGCAGCGACGTGAAACACCAAAAACGCGAGCCTGCGGAATCTTGCCATTGCGGAACGTAGCTGTCTTGTGGCAGAGTGACGGCCGAGCGAGAGGCGAGTTGAACAACCTGGTTTTCTGGCCAGCCGTTGATTGGGCCAGCTTTTGACGGCGGACTGCATAACGCAGCCGCCGTTTTTGTTTGCGCGAGGACTCTCAGGGAGCAGCATGACTTGAGCGCACCGCGCACCTCATTGAAACACAGCGCACGCCGCGCGGCAAACTTCGTGGACGCGATCGGACGTCCATGCAGTCAGTGCGCTGTCGCCGGGGTCGCCGATCCGACTGGTGCTTGTCGGTACTTCGCTCCCGATGGGCCGCCGTGTGTCGTGGCCAAGGGCCAGTACCGCAAAAGCCTGAGAGCGGCGTTGCCGGTCGTCAAGGATCGCGCCTACCTGGAGCCGTTAGTAGACGACTACGCGATGCTCCGCGGGCAAATCGAGCAACTGAAGGTGGAACGGCGAGCGTTGCTTTCCGCTGGTAAGTCGGTGGACGAGATCGATGAGAAGATTTCGAAATTGCGTCGTGAGGCATCGAAGGCGTCGAGGGAGGCCGGACTAGCCGCACACGTTGGCGCGAACAAGGAACCGGAGTTCGATCAGGCGGTTTTTGCGAGCTGAGCCATGAATACCACAGAGCCAACTTCACAAGAGATCGTCGATCGCGGACTCAAGATCGTTGCGGACGAGCTCGAGGGACTCGCGCAGCTACGGGAAGACTTCGTGAACATCTTCAAAACCATCCGCCGCGAGGCGGGGCCAAACGTCGCGGCCGAAGCCGCCGAAGTGAAGATCTTTCGGGGGGTCGATCAGGCGATGACAGCGCTTCGCTCGTACCGAGCGGCGAGATTGAGAGGGTGAAAATGTTCGGACTCAAATCCGACTTCCCGAAACTTACGCCGGCACTCTTGGACGAGTACCGCGCGGACCCGGTTCGGTTCGCGCAGGAGCAAGTAGTCTGCCTCCTGGCCGGCGAAGACACCTGGGGCAAGCCGACGATCTATCCGCTTCAGGCGAACATTCTCAACAAGGTTCTGACCACGCGCGGGCCGGACGGTCTTTGATCTATCCGCCGTGCTGACATCTTCTGGCCGAAAAAATTTGCCAAAACTTTTTCGGCCATGCTCATCATCAAGACGCTGATTTGCACCGAACGCAACCATCAGGCGCTGCTCGTGAGTCCCGCAGTTCGGCAGACGCGCGAAACCGCGTTCGGGCAATTGTGCGATTCGTTCGAACGCAATCCGCAACTCAAGAAGCAACTCGGCGTGACGATCGAGAAAGATTCAATCGAAATCCGCGCCACGAACAGCGAAGTGCTCAACATCCCGGTGGGCAGCGGCGGCGGCGTCTTCGCGGCATACAACCCGAGCATCATCTTCTGCGATGAGTTGAGCTGGTGGACAACTCGCAAGTTGGAAGAGGCGTACAAGACCCTCAATCATCCGCCTCTCAACCGGCCGCAGTTCCTTTTCATGACCGCAAGCTACGGTCCAACGGACAAATCCAAGATCATGCTGCGCATCATCCAGCGGGCGAAGAAAGGATGTCTCGGCGACGATCATTTCTTCTGCTGGATTCATGGTCGCGAGCAAGTTCTGGCCAACGCTCCGAGTTGGTACACCGAAGACGCGCTGGAGCGGGTCCGCCGCGAAGTGGACAGCGCGCGCGAGTTCAGGCGGGTCTACTTGTGCGAGAAGGTCGCATCATCGGATGACAGCCAGTACATGTTCTCGGATACCGAGATCGCGGCTTGCAGCGATGCAACCTGGACGCCGCAGACTTCACGGCCGGCAACAGCAGTCGGACACGTCTACATCGGCGCCGATTACGGCTGGAAGTTCGACTTCTCCGCAGTCGCGGCAGTCTGTCAGCTTCGGAATGGTTCGGCAGCGCTACTCGACGGCCGGATGAAGGGCGGCACACGGAAGCAACCCGTTCCCGAGACGTGGATACTCGAGACGATTGAAGAATTCCTTGCAAAGTTTGGGCACTGCAAAGTTGCACTGGACCCCACGAACCTGCGTCACGTCCTCGACAAGCTCCGCGGCCGGGTCGAGATCATTGAAATGTCCCACAAGAAACCCACGATCACGGCCGCGTTACGGCGATTCATCAGCGAACGAAAATTCCGCATGTATCCCAACGCGATGATGGCCGAGTGGCCGCACGAGCCCGGCCGCGTTCTCACGCTGCAATCAATCCTGCGCCACGTCCAATGGGACCCCGACACCGGAGCGATAGACCACGCGGGCAACCTTGACGAAAAGGGGCGATGGTTCGATGACGCCCCCGAAGTGTGCGGAATGTGCCTGAGTCAGCTTGAGGCCGAGAACGCGACGGCATTGCAATTCGACGTGTCGGCCTGGATGAGTTCGATGACAGGCGACATTTCGCAAGGCATTCCACCGGCCGTGCCGACTCGCATCTTCGCGCCTGGCGGGGCCGGAACTCGCGAAGTGCTCGCGCCGCTCGGCATCGGCGCATCGTCACTTCCTCACATGCCACGCGATTGGATGCGCGGCGGACTACCAGAAAACTTCGACTTCTACGGACCTTTGGACCAATTGACGAAAGGAAACTACTCATGAGTCTCACACTTGAGCAGAGAGCAGACCGAGCGAACGGCAAGAAGATCAAGCGATCGGCTACGACGGCAACGGAGATCGCATTCGAGCGCCGGGTAGCCCGCGTGATGGGCTTGGCTGTCTCGGATGAGATCCCGTCCGACAGGAACCACCTCGAGCGCGAGTACTGTTTCGGATTACGTGCGGCAACTGCCAGCGGCGCGAAGTCGCTTGCCAAGTTCCAGAAGTCGCCATTGGTCCAAGAGCACAATCGAATCAAGACGCTCGACAATCTGACACCGCGTCCGAGCGGCAGCACGTTGACCTTTTCCATAGCAGACGCCTCATTCACGCCGGCCGGTCGATCGGCCAAGGGATTCGAGCGCTTCCAGAAGACGGTGCTGCGAGCCGGCCGTTGGAAACACCCTGACAAGAGCTTCGAAGTCAACGCCACACCGGAGTTGATGCAAGAGATGGTCGCGAACTTCAAGCGTCTAAAAGGAGCCGTGGATGTTTTCGTTCCCCTGGGCCACAGCCTCAATCCACAACACAACACGGGCTTCCTTGATGACCTGGACATCGCCCGAGCCGCCGATGGTACGACGGAACTGGTCGCAACTCTGAACATCATGGACGCCGGAATCGCGGACAAGATTCGTCAAGGCGCCGTCCGCGGTGTGTCGGTCGCGATTGATCCTGCGTTCAAAGTGTCGCATCCCGACGGCCGGGTTGAGGAAGTCGGGAATTTCGTGGAACACATCGCGTTGACGATGGTCCCGGTCGTTGGCGGCATGAGCGGTTTTGTTCCGGTCAACTGATTCTCGACACAACCAACACGATCACTCTAACCCAAGGAAAGGAACCCGCGATGAAAAAGACCATCACGCAAACCACTCCCGCGGCGCCGGAACCGCAGGCCAAACGCTCGCCAGCCGAAATCCTGCTGTCGTTTTGCTCTCAAGTCAGCGCGATGACGCAGGCTGTGCAAGCGATCAAGCATCAGATTCAGCAGTCGAGAGAAGTGATCCCAGCGCCCCAACGCGCTGAGTTGGAACAAGCCGCTGATGGAGTGCGCGCGGCGAAGCGATCGCTGACTCAATCGCGCAATGAACTTGCGGCGGCTCACGCCGATGCGAAACGCATCGCGGAACAGAATGTCGATGACTCTGACTTGCTCACGGCCAATGAGGCCGTTGACGCAAGAAGGACTTCCTATCGAATCGGGCATCAAAAATATGAAGGTGCGCTCAGCCGGCAGCAAGCAGCCGCCAGTCGCGCCACTCATGCCGGTATTCATCCGTCGCCCGAGCGAACCGCGATGCTCTACTCTGTCATCTAGCAAGCCTTGGGACGCAACGACGTGCTGAAGGGCGATCCGACATTGCGCGAGCACGAGAGCCGCTGCCGCGAAGCGATTCAACGACAACCCGAGATTCCATCATCGGTCATCCGGGCATCGGCCATTGGGCTATGAACGAGTACGAGCAAATCACAGTGACGCTGCAACCGCTCGCGTTGCAGCGTGACTCCCGGCCTGGCCATTCCTTCAACGTCGCCGTAAACACCAGGACCGCAACCGGCAGTGCCATTCGTTCCTGACACCTTGTCTGCCTCCACCTTGTCTACTTCCCTTTTCTGTCTCAACTGCGCCACATTCTAAACTGGGTCCGTCCGGTATCATCGCGAGTTCGTTTGGACTCATCGCGGTGGCCTTCGCCGGGTTGAAGGGATGAATCTTCAACGCCTTCTCGGTGATCAATCGCTTCTTTCCTTGGTCTAACAAGTAGAGCCGACCGTCACCGGTTGATTGGACCAGTCGGTTTGCCAAAGTAAGTTTGTTGCCTTCGGGGATTGAGTTGATCACGTCTTGGCCTTTGGGAACTTGACGGTTCGAGTAGAACAACTGCTCGCTCACTTTGACGTTTCCGAGAGATCTGCGCTGCCCCCGATCAATCCAGTACTGTGTCAAGTCAGGAGGAGCGCTAAGAATCGAGCCGTTAAACTGATTTTTCAGAGTAGCGTTGCGCCCAGAAAGATTCTGCTGACTGGCAAAGAGAATTTCGCCCGTTTCGACTTCGATGAGACGGACGTGAGCCTGCGATACTCGACCTTCACTTACGATAGTGCCGCAGAGAATCCCATACGCGCCCACTTGCTTGCCCAGTTTCTGTGCCGTGCTCGGATTGACCAATTCTGTTTGCTGAAATCTCAACTCCTCGAGCGCTTTTGACAAGAGGCTTCGCTCCACTAGGCGGATGCCATGACCAACAAGTCCAGTGGTCAGCTCTTCGGACAGCTTTCGTCCGCCCTCGGTCTCCTCACCGTCCGTGTTGACCAAAGGCAGTGTGGCGATCAACTTTTGCGCGCCAAGCGGTTCAACTGCGTCTCCAGGGCGTAGCTCGATTTTGACTTCGCCGATGGTCTTAGCCCTGGAGAAGTCTTGCTCCACGTCTGTGACTTCGATTCGTGCAATCTCAACCTGTTGTCTGCCAAGAACCTTTCCAGAATCGGGATCTTTGATCTCGCCCTCGTCACGCAGAACTACGAGCTTCTGGCCCGGCTCGACTCCGCTTTTCGCGCCGAGGGTCACGAATAGACCGGCCGACGAGGCCTTTGCGACCTTGCCCTTTGGTGGCTCCAGAGGCGACGATCCCTTGATACGCCAAGCCAGGAATGACGGAAGGCCAGCAACAGCGATGGCTTCCTTGTCAGTGAGGTTTGTGGTTGATCGAAGAATGTCGCGTTTGCTCACAGTTACCTGCCTACCCGTTCGCAGGTCCAGCAGGAGGATTTCGGCGTCTGTCTCTTTCAGCAACTGACCGACGACCGGCGAGCCGGTTTTGGGTTGAACCTTGGCAAGAACGGGCTCATCCTCGCTCGAAAACGGTCTGGGCGAAACAAGACTCACCATGATTAGCACAAGCGAGGAATGAAATGCGTTCATGGGGACTCTCCAGTACTCGACCGGTAATTACCGTTTTGCGCTCAGACGATACCGCGATTCCCCGCGAAAAGCGAAGAAAATTTGCGAAGCCTTGCGAAAGTGATTCGCGAGTGTAGAATGCCTAGAAACTCGAGGGTTTTTGAGCTTTTCGGCAGGGCGCCAAATTCGCCTCACATTGCAGAGGTCACAGGTTCGAATCCTGTGTCGCCCACTGACGTTAACCGGCCGATCGTATGACTTGCTCACCTGTCTGCATCAAACAACTTAGCTCAGCGACATCCAAACCAACTCGCTCGGGTTTAACGCATGGGAAATCCTAGCATCTTGCATTTGTTAGTCACGATTCCAACACCAGCCAAGCACAAATCGCACGCTAAATCCTAAGATCGAAATGAAAGATCCCGACCAGACTTTTGTTCCAGACGATGCCACGAATCGGCCGACTGCACCGGTTGCAGGTGCGGCGGGACGCGGAAAGAGCGGCAATGAAGTTACGCCGCGGCGAGTGGACAGGGCCAAACAAAGTGAGCCGGCTTCGATCGATGACCAGACGGATGGGGTAGACACATTTGTGGAACGGCCGCCGGCGAGTGAGCCGGGTGCGGTGAACTCGTTTGTTTTTGTGGAGCGGTCCGAGGCGGTTGCGGCGGACGATGAGTTGGCGCAAACGCAGGCATTCGCACAGACCACCCAGGCCGAGACCACTCAGTTACTCGCCGGCCGCTATCGGATTCTCAAAGAGTTGGGCCGAGGCGGCATGGGGTCGGTGTCGCTTGCGTTTGATGAGGTGTTGAAGCTGAATGTCGCCCTGAAAATGTTATTGCAGGATCGTGAGATTCTGGCGGGGCTGGAACGGATGCGACGCGAGGCCGCACTGGCAATTCGGCTTACACACCCAAACATTACGCGAATCTACGACATTCATTATTCGGACCCGCTGCACTTTATTGTCATGGAATACGTGGAAGGTCGATCGCTCGATCGATTGCTCGCCGATCGCGGAACGATTCGGCCGGTCGAGGTCGTGGACATCGTGCGTCAGGTGGCCGACGGCCTGGACTTCGCCCATGACGCAGGCGTGCTGCACAGGGACATCAAGCCTCCCAACATCATGTTGGCCACTCGGCCGCAACAGGCTCGTGGGGAGACTGAGGGCGAACGGTTCGCCGTGAAGATTCTGGATTTCGGCATTGCCAAGGCGCAGGAAGATGTTCGCACCGGGGGCACTCTGGCCGGGACGCTTGGGTACATGGCCCCGGAACTACTTTTGGGATATCGCTACGATCGGCGCGTCGATGTTTTCGCCTTGGGAGTGATGACGTTTGAGCTGCTCACTGGTCGTCGGCCGTTCGCCGGCCGCGGTGCGTTCACACCGCAGGATCGGCCGCGGCGTGCCGATGAGTTATCGAGCGAGGTCAACCTGATCTTGCACCGTGCGATTGCATTCAATCCAGCGGAGCGGTGGATGACCGCGGGGGCCTTCGTCGCGGCGCTCTCGCGGGCGATTCTGAAGGGCGATGCAGCGACGCGTGAACCGGATCAGCAGTTGCCCGAAACCATTGCGGAGGCCGCGGGCGGAGTTTCTGGCTCACCCTGCCTCAGCGTAGCCGACGGACATGTTCCCGCCGCGGTGAACTCGGCAACGCTCGAATATCTTTCGCCCAAATCGCGAATCCATGCAACCGACGGAACGCCGATGGTGCTGGTTCCCAAGGCTTCGTTTCAAATGGGCTGCGATGACGGTGAGCCCGATGAAGCGCCAAGGCACTTGGTCGAGCTGAGTTCCTACTACGTGGACGTCTACCCGGTCACAAACTTGCGATTCGCCCAATTCTTGAACGAGGTGAAAACGCACTTGGACGACGCCGGCCGACCCTACATTGCACTGGGACCCGACAAGGCTATCCGGCTTGTGGGCGGTCGGTACGTGGTGAGCGAGGGGATGGACGATCATCCCGCGATCCACGTCAGTTGGTTTGGCGCCGAGGCATATTGCAAGTGGTCGGGCAAGCGATTGCCGACCGAGGCGGAGTGGGAGTTTGCCGCACGCGGAACGGATGGTCGCACATTTCCATGGGGCAACTCGTCGCCTGAGTCAACGAACCCAGTCGCCAATTGCAACGCGCTGAGCAACAACACCACACCCGTAGGCAGCTTCCAAGATGCCAGCCCGTTTGGCTGTCACGACATGGCGGGCAACGTTTTGGAATGGTGTGCCGACTGGTACTCAGAGGATTTCTATCGCCGTTCGCCCCCGCGAGACCCGCTCGGCCCGCCACGCGGCACCAAACGTGTGTGTCGCGGCGGCTGCTACCACTACGATTCCTACTCAGTCCGATCCTCCTATCGCGTGAACATGGACCCGGCCCACCTCTTTGAGCCGGTGGGCTTTCGGTGTGCCGTCAGCGTCTGACCTTCACCCGCACAACCGGCAAAGCCCTCAAAGTTTGCCACGCCGACGTATCCTTTGCAGTGCGCAAGACGCCTATAAATCCGACACAATCCGATTCTCCAGCACTTCCGGCATCAGCAAACTTTCAAGCATTACCGATATTTAGTGCCTGAAGCGTGTGATCGGAACCAACTCTGTGGCAAGGGACCGATGATGATGGACCGGGCTCGCCATTCGTTTTGCCCGAGGAAATTGGCCGCCTGGCTGATGGCAGCCATGTTCATTTCCACTGCGGCCGTTCGCGAAGTCTCCGGTCAGACTCAGCAAGCCAGCACGCCGGGAGTTCAGGAGCGATTCCTTGAGGAGCAACTTCGGCCGCTCATCGTGCCGGAATTGCGCTCGCCGGAGGCGGAGAACCGGTGCCGTTACGATTTCGGAGGCGTTCTGCGCCACACCGGACTCTGGTTTGAAGACCACGGGCCAGACATCAACTCGCCGTTCATTCGCGGCGGCGAATTTCAAGGATACCTGCAGGCTAACGATCTCGATCTTCGCCCGTGGCTCAGCGTGAACGTGGACGGCGTTCACTACGGTTTCATTCGCGGGCAGTTGGATTTCTTGCAATATTGCAGCGGCGACAGTTTCGACCGCAACAGCGATTGGCGCGGACCGTTTGTGGATCTTGGGTTTTACCGGCTCGACATCGACCGGGCGCTGGATGAGTATCACGGATGGTATATCGACGGTTGGTCGGCCGATGTTACCGTGGGCCGTCAGTTTTTGTATGTGGGCCGGGGGATTGCCTATTCGCTCGTGGCGGACGCGGTGAGCACAGACTGGGTGTGTGGTCCATGGGCTGGAATGGCGTTCGCAAGTCAGTCGATTCGACACTTCGACAACATCGACCTGAGCGTGCCGGGTTTCAGTCGCAGCGACCGCGAGTTTTGCGGGGCTCAGATTGAGTACGAGGGCTTCGATCACTGGAAGCCGTATTTCTATGCCGTGGTCGAGCGCGACCGGAGCGAAGAATCGCCCGAAGATCCAGGACAGGAATTTGACTACGACAGCGAATACTACGGATGGGGTCTGCAAGGCGAAGCGATGTTCGAGTGCAGGGAGGCCAGGTGGGGAATTCCCAACCTGCAGTACTTCGCCGAGTTTATCGTCGAGCGCGGCGACAGCTTTGGAATCGACGCAACTGAGAGTCAAGACCCGATTCGATCTTGGGCAATGGACGTGGGGCTGGTCTATTACGGAAAGGGCAGCACAAAGCCCCGGTACCTTGTCGAGTTCGCTCAGGCCACCGGCGACAGCAACCGATCCAGTCCGCAAAACACGGCGATCGGAAATGCAGCCGGCACAACCGACCGCGGCTTCCTCGGTTTCGGGTTTCTGAACACCGGGTTCAGCTTTGCCCCGCTGTTCGCCAATCTCGAATTCGCCCGGGTTGCTGCAAGTTGCCGCCCGTGCCCCGAAACTCATTGGTGGAATCTTAAGGAGCTCGAAATCGGTGCCAGTTGCTTCGCCTTCTGGCGGCCCGAGGAGGATGGCGGAATCAGCGATATTCGCGCCGACGTGTCGGGTCATCACTACCTGGGGTCGGAAGTTGACTTCTATGCGACTTGGCGACTCTCCACCGACCTGTATCTCATGACGAACTACGGGACATTCTTTCCAGACACCGGCAGTTTTTCCGTCGAGCGCAGCCGGCAATTTCTGTCCTTCAGCCTTGTGTGGTTGTTCTAGCGAAAGGAAAACCACTAATGTGCAATCGGCCGCCTTTTGCCCTGTGTCTGCTGTCTGTTTTTGCCAGCTTCGCGGCGAGCGATCAGCAGGCCCAGGCCCCGGCAAAAACTGAACCTCCCGCCTACGCCCTGGCTCGCAAGGGAACGGCGACTGTGGAGGACGCCTACCGGCAGTTCGCAGCACTGGCGACCGGACAGGGACGATTGACGATCAAAGGAAACTTGAGTGACGCGAGTTTCGCAGAAGTGACGGCGCATCTTGAAGCACTCGGGATTCTCGACACGTCGTGGAAATTCGACGCAGCCTGCGGCCTGCGCCGAGACGTGCTCGCGTACATGTGTACGAGCTACATGGGTTATCGTCCCGGTTTGATCACCGGCATGTGCGGCATGACCCGTCGCTACGCGCACCGAGAAATGCTGAGACGCGGCGTGTTGCCGCCGGGCATGCCGAATGTAGTTGTCTCTGGGGCGGACCTGCTGGCGGTGATCAGCACCGTAGCCGAACGCACCAACCCGAACCCGGATGTACTCCTGGACCAGAATGAACTCCACTGAGCCTCTAGCGATCTCAAGCGAGAATGGTGCAAACAAAACCAGCCGACTAGAATAACCACCGCATCAGCTCAGCGATTTTGTGGCTGTTGCCGGCGGTTGAATTGAGGAGGTCTTGGGAATGTTCGCCAGACAAAATGTCAAACTACTCGGTGTCGCTCTTGTGCTGATTCTGCCGCTGGTTGTCGCGGCAAAGCCACCGATTCAGGAGCCGGCCGCTCAACCCCAACAGCCGCCGGCCCCAGCCGCTCAGCCGGCTATTCTGCCGGATGCGGTGCCTCAGAAAATTGTCGTCGAGTCCGTGCGCGGGTCGATTCGGTTCGCGAGAAACAAGGAATTCCACGAGCTGACGACGCAGAGCGAGTTGACACGAGGCGACACCATGGTCGCCGAGGCTGGTGCGGTTTGCAGACTGCAATTCAAGCACCCAACCACAGGCGCGATTTTGTCGGCAGTCGTGGTACGCGGCTACACCGAGATGACCGTCGCCGAGGCGTACCAGCGAGGCGAAGTAGCCCGCACGCAACTGGACGTGCCGCAGGGCCAAATCCGAGCCGGAGTCCGGCGCACCACCACCCCACCGTCATTCAACGTCCGGTCCCCGCGCGTCGTGATTGGCGTGCGCGGCACAGAGATTTGGGACATTCGAGTCTTGCCGTGGTGGGATGAATTGACCATGGGCAGCGACGGGGTCACTTACATTCGCGATTCCTTCGGACGCCTCTTCACCGTCGACATCGCCCAGGGAACTCGCACCGACGGAGACGGCCCGGTCATGCGACCGATCGACTTTGAGCCGTTTCGCAACCGCGTACTCTTTACGGGTCCCTGGCGCGACGGTTCGGAAAGCTCGTATGACCCGTTTAACTTCGAGCCGACCGGGTTCAATCCAGGCGAAAGATGGAGCGACAACAGTCCCACCCGTGATCGCGACCGCAACTCCGGCCGACCGCAACAAGTCCACGTCCCGCCTCGGCCATAGCTCGAACTACTCAGCTCGTGCGAACGGTTTGTTTTACAGGTTATTCCGGCAACACTCGATCGCCGCGCCGGCGACGCCGGGTGAGAATGATGGTGTCCTGTCTGCGATTGCCGAAAATGATGTCGGTTCCATCGCCGGCATCGATCAGATCGCGGTCGCGCCCGCCAGAAAGGATATCGTCGCCGTCGTTGCCGAAGACCGAGTCCATGCCATCGCCGCCCAGCACCAAATCGTCATTGGCCCCGCCGCTCAAATGATCGTCTCCTTGATCGCCGATCACCGTGTCATCGCCGTCCTCGCCCCAGATCGAATCGTCGCCGAAGTGTCCGCAAAGGAAATCGTTGCCGATGCCGCCGAAAATCGTGTCGTGGCCGCCGTCGCCGATGACCTGATCGTTGCCCCCGGACCCGTTCATCAGATCGTCGTCTCCCTGATTCGCGATGCCGTTGTCGCCGTGCAGTTCGTCATCGCTGCTGCCGCCGTCTATCGTGTCCGAGCCAGTGCCGCCGAAAATCGTGTCCGCGCCGGAATCGCCGAACAAAAAGTTGTCCTGCTCGTCGCCGGTAATATGATCGGGATGCGTGGAGCCGAGAATGTTCTCAATTTCCACCAGCCTATCATCGCTGTCGCTCGTGGCCACTCTGGCCGGCAGATTAACGATGACCCCAGTTAGTGCCGCCCCAAAATCGGCGGTGTCGCGACCTTCACCGCCATCCAAATGGTCGTTGCCTTCGCAACTCGCCAGCCGATCATCATCCTCCTCGCCAAACAGGTCGCCGCCCCCACGAGTGCTGGTAATCATGTCGTCGCCCGTGCCACCGCGAGCGAGCAGCGGTTGCGAAACGCCGCAGGCCCCGTCAATCCGGTCATCGCCGCCCAGACCGAGCACACGGATTTCGGAAACCTCCGCGGCCGGAACTTGCATGATTCCAAAACTGCCTGAGATTTCCACGTCAAACCCGCCTTTGCCGCCGACGGTTCGGAACAGCAAATCGTCGGCCGGATCATCGCCGGTATTGCGGTCCGTGTCGTCGCGGCCGCGCACAACGAGTGGCGCGGCGGAGGCCGGGCGATGGAAAACGCCCACGAAATTCGCGTCGTTATTGGTCTCGTCAGTTTCGAGAACTGTCATGCCGATATCCGCGACGGCCAGAACGAACGACACATCGAGATCGGCGATGGACACCGCATACGGCAGTCCATCGAAGAGAATGGAGTGTGACCCAACGGTACGATCCGCCGGATTAGTCACGCTGATTCTCGGGCCCACTTCCAAATCGCCGCCGGCGGCAAATGCGCCGGTCGAATTCAGGATGCCGAATGCAAATTCCGGCACGATCGAGTCGAGGATTTCATAGTCGATGCGAAGCTGCCCGAGTTGGCCGGCACCACCGCTTGCAAACGATTGCACGACGATATCCGGCGGCTCCTCCACACCGCCGGCAACGGTGGTTTGCTCCGTAGCCTCGTTGTTCTCAAGGTTCGAGTCGGCCGTGGACGACGTGGCGGTCGCGCGATTGGTTAACACGGTGCCGTTAATCGTCTCCAAAGGCACATTGACAACGATCGTGATCGTCGCCGAACCACCGATGCCCGCCGAACCGGACGCCAGGCCGAGCGTCACGATCTCATCGTCGTCGGTGCTCTCGTTCAGGTCGTCCTCGGTGCCGAATTCCGCATCCTCACCCGCTTGGACAAATCCGTGATCGTCCCGGTCGCCACCATCGATGATCACGGCACCGGACCCGGTTTCCGACACGATCCCACCACCACCAATCATGTCGATGTGGCAGGCGACCGTGCCGCCCTCCTCACTACACAAGCCCTGACTCGTAACGGCCGACACAAACGAAACGCCCGGCGGCAGTTCGTCGGTCACGACGACGTTTGCGGCGTCCGAGAGCCCCAAGTTTCGTACGGTCAGCGTGTAGGTCAGATTCGATCCCGCACCCACCGGGTCGGGGTCATCCAGCTTGAAGATGGCCAGGTCGGCATCCAAGAGCGTCCGGCCTTCAAGCAGTTCTGTGCTCAAGCCACGCCGGCAAAGGAGTCGCGACGTGCTTTTGCCTCGATGGCGAAAGAGGTGACGTAGGACGTTGCGGCCCACGGAACGATTCAACCATCTCGGACCTGAAACCATAACCAAGACCCCTTCAACAGGAACCGTCAAGCATGTGGAAACATTCTGACAAGCGTAACGGCCAATTTCAACCACGAGGTGGGGTTACCGACCAAAGGCCCGGCCGGGCGTGCCTAGTTCCGCTTTTGTCTGCTGCTAGAATGTTCCCCATTGAATAACCTGCTCAAGAATCTGTCGCTGATTTGGTCGCGGTTGCAAGGCCGGCTTCTATCACTGGCGCCCGGCGGTGTGTGGCTCAGCGCTGCGGCGATGGCGGCCGTGCTGGCATGGGGCTTCGTCGATCCGTTCGGAATTCGCCAGCGATTGGATTGGATGGCCACCGATCAGTTGTTGCGATCGCGAAGTGCCCCACCGGTCCACGAAGGCCTCTTGCAAATTTCCATCGATGACCGCGCGGCCCAGCAGCTTGGTTTCCCCGTGCCGCGTTACAAGCTGGCCCGCGTGCTCCGCCAACTTCAGGCGCTCGGTGCCCGGACCATTCTGATCGACGTTCTGTTCACGGAGCCGCACGATCAACCCGCGCTCGACGAGGCCCGGCGCTGGCTCGTACCCGTAAAAAATGTGGTCGATGAAGCTCGAACCGAACTGGGCGAATGGTTCATCGAAGATCGTGTGCTGGCACGAGCCATGGACCAGGCAGAGCGACTCGTGATTCCCTTCAAGCTGGAGCACCCGGAAAACGCACCGGCAAACGAACACCTGACGCGGCAGTTGACCGAGATCATCCTGGCCGATCCAGCGATCACACCAGGTCGCGCGGCGGAGAAGCTTCAAGCGAACCTCGAAACGGTGAGTCGCCGATTTGACTGGGCACTGCAGGCTGCACTGGACCGGCTCGCCCATCGTTGGCTGGAATCAAATCCTTCGGTCGAAGATCGGGATGCATTAACAGCCGCTCTCCCCCAAGCGGATTCGAATACCTACTTGAGCGATGGATTTGTTCTCGCGTTGAATCGCGCCCGATCCAATCGCCTGCTCCGTCAGAAGGCGGCTCGAACGATTGAACCACATGAGCGTAAGCAAGTTTCAATCACTGACGATCCGGAAATGCCTCGTCACATTCTGGTCGCCGCGGCCGATTCTCTGGGTTTCTTGAACGCGGAATTGGATTCGGATGGCACATTGCGCCGACTGCCGCTGGTGGCTCGGTGGGACGATCGCCTCGTCTTCCATCAGGCGCTGGTCGCGGTTTTGCGACATCGCGATCTCAATGCAGCGGACGTCCGCCTGGAAGCGCGATCGTTGCGAGCAGGGGATTCGTCGTTGCAGATCCCCATCGACTCGACGGGACGATTGGTGATCGATTGGCCAATGAACCGCCGCCGCGACTGGATTGCGGCGATTCCGCAGCTTTCGATTGCGGACATCAGCAAGCTGGACGGCTATGAGTACGACGTGACGTTCGCGCGACACGAGCTGCGCAAGTGCATCGCCGGGCTGGACAACAATGCCGAGAACGGGGTCGGGTTGGCTCTAAAGTTCACGGAAATTCAGTCCGCACTCGACGACGGGCGGATCGAAGACGTGGGCAATCTCGAACGAGATTTCGACGAGGCAATCAAGGAGGTTTTCAAACTGCCCGATGTGAGCAAGGAAATTCGGGCGGCGCGAGATCGACGAGATGCGACTGCTCAAACCGACGGCGATGGCCCGTTGCCTCAATGGGCTCAAGCACTCGTTCGGATTCAGGAGCAATTGCCCAGCCTCGAGCAGGAGCATCAAGCCGCGTTCGCAGCACTGCGATCGCGCGTGAATGGGAAACTATGCCTCATCGGAGACACGACAACCGCCAGCGTCGATTTGAAAGAGACGCCGGTCGGTGCCGCCGTGCCCGGAATCTCGGTGAACCTGGCCGCCGTGAATACCATGTTAACTGGCAAATCTCTCCACCCCGCCGGATTCGCCGCATCGAGTGCCCTGATGGGGTCACTCTGCGGGTTGCTTGTCTGGTTGCTCCATCGTGTTTCAGCATTCCCAGCCGGTTGCTCTGCGATTGTATGGCTCCTGGGCGTGCTGTTCGGGAGTTTCTTGCTCGTGGAGTTTGTCTCAATTGTAATCAGCCCGGTCACGCCGATCATTGGCATTGTGGCCACATATTCCACGGTCACGACCTTTCAATGGTGGCACGAGTTGCAACAGAAGAAACTGGTGCGAATGATCTTTGAAACGCAAACGAACCCGACGATCGTCGAGACACTGCTTCGAGCGGGGGCACACGGAGTCGAGGAGGTGCTGACTCCGAAGAAGCGGCAGGTGACCGTCCTTTTCGCCGAAATCGCCGGCTACAACGACCTGGCGGAGCAACTGAACTTGGAACGAATCGCGACGGTTTTGAGCCGCGTGTTCGGCACGATGGCCAAGATCATTCTCGCCCGCGACGGCACGCTGGATCGATACGAGGGCCATGCGATGATGGCGTTTTTCGGCGCACCCGTGTACCAACCCGATCACGCCGAACGCGCTTGCCTTGCCGCCATCGAATGCCGCGACGCCGTGGCCCAGCTTGCCGACGACGCGAACCTGGCCGACTTGCCAGCCCTGCACGTCCATTTCGGCATTCACACCGGCGAACTGCTCGTCGGAAACATCACGCTCACCTCGCGCATCGACTACAGCGTTGCCGGCGACAATCTGAGCGTGGCCTACCGCATCGCCGATCTGAACGACACGTATGGCACCGAGATCATGATCACGGCGGCGACCCACGAGCGATGCCAATCCGCCGTGGATGCACGCGAGCTGGACCTGGTCCGAATCAAAGGCCGTCGCGAACCTGTGCGGGCATTTGAGTTAATCGGTCGAAAGGGCAAAACACCGCACGAACAAGCCACCCTGATCGGCACCTTCCTCACCGGCCTCACCGCATTTCGCAATCGCGACTTCGCCGCCGCACTCGCCATGTTCCAGGCGTGCCGCCAGAACCTTCCCGCCGACCAAGCCACAGTCGTCTACATCAATCGTTGCGAGCGCGAGATTGCCGCACAAAGCCAGACATTCACGACATCTCCAACTGAGAACTGATCTTACCGATCATGCGAACTCAGCTCCTTGAAGACTTGTGTGGGCCAAGGATTCTGCGGTGGAGGGGTTGTTCACGAGAGGATGTCACTGACCACGCGGGCCGGTTCGACGCCGGTGAGGCGCATGTCGAGGCCCTGGTACTTGACGGTGAGTCTGGTGTGGTTGATGCCCAAGAGATGGAGCATCGTGGCGTGCAAGTCGCGCACGTGGACGACGTTTTCCACGGCGTGGTAGCCGAGTTCGTCGGTGGCGCCGTAGGTGATGCCGCGACGAATTCCGCCGCCCGCCAACCACATGGTGAAGCCCTTCATGTGGTGGTCGCGGCCGGGGCCGCCTTTTCCCTGAAACATCGGCGTGCGGCCGAACTCGCCGCCCCAGATGATCAGCGTGTCGTCGAGCATGCCGCGCTGGCGAAGGTCGTTGAGGAGTGCGAATGCCGGCCGGTCGGTCAGTGGGCAGCAGATGTTCATGTAGCGGACCAGATCGCCGTGATGGTCCCAGCCGCGATGATAGAGCTGGATGAATCGCACACCGCGTTCGGCCAGCCGCCGGGCCAGCACGCAATTGGAGGCGAACGAGCCGTCGCCCGGCTTGGCCCCGTACATATCGAGCACCGCTTGAGGCTCATCCGAAATGTCCATCAGTTCCGGGACCGATGTCTGCATGCGGAAGGCCATCTCGTATCCGGCGATTCGCGCGTCCACCTCGGGATTGCCGAGCGTCGTGTTGCGGTGGCGATCGAGGTCGCGAACCGCGTCTACCAACGCACGCTGCTGGGCGGGCGAGACGCCCTCCGGGTTTCGCACGTAATGAACCGGATCACCGGCCGAGTTGAACTCGACTCCCTGGAATCGGCTCGGCAAGAACCCGGCGGACCACTGGCGCGACGAGATCGGTTGCGGGTTGCGGCCGCCGACACTCGTGAGCACGACGAAGCCTGGCAAATCGTCCGAATCGCTGCCGAGGCCATAGGTCAGCCATGAACCGATCGACGGCCGGCCGCTGATCGCCGTGCCGGTGTTCATAAATGTGTGGGCCGGGTCGTGATTGATTTGATCGGTGACCATGCTGCGAACGATGCAGATTTCGTCGGCCATCTTGGCGTGCCAGGGAAGAAAGTCGCTGATCCATTGGCCGTTTTCGCCGTACTGGCTGAACTCGGACATCGGCCCTTGAACTTTCAGCTCCTGCCCCTGAAGTTGGGCGATCGGTTGCCCCTTGGTGTACGATTCGGGCATGGGCTGGCCGTCGAGTTCCTCCAACATCGGTTTGTAGTCGAACGTCTCGAACTGCGACGGGCCGCCGGACATGTACAGGAAAATGACCCGTTTCACACGGGGCAGATGGTGGGGAAGGCCAGGCAGCCCATGCCAGCCGCCGCCCGCGGATTGGCCCGGCCTCGCGACGGAATCACTCGCGTTTGAGCTGTCTCGATCGACCAGCGTGGAAAGTGCCAACGAACCGAGACCGATTCCCGAACGGGCCAGGAAGCTGCGCCGGTGCATCTGAGCCCTGAATTGGCCTTCCAACTTCATGGTAATCAGTTCCTCGTGATCGTCTCGTTCAAGTTCAGGATCGCGCGGCAGATGGAGGTCCAGGCAGCCAACTCGGCCATGTCGGTCGCTTGCGGCACGGGAGCAAGGCCGGTGCGGACAAGTTTTTCCGCGCGATCCGTTGCCTGCCGAAGCTCATCGCGATTCTCACGCAACAGCCTCATGAGTGTGGCACGCTCGAAGTCGTCTGGGCGTCGTGAAACGGCTCGGCAGAAGACAAATTCGAGCCGAGCGTCATCATTCGATCCGCCTTCGGCCAGTACCCGCCCGGCCAAGGTGCGAGCCGCCTCGACAAACGAGGGATCATTCAGAAGTGCCAACGCGGCCAGCGGTGTGTTCGATCGTGGCCGCTCGGCCGTACACTCCTCGCGACTCGGCGCATCGAACGCCTTGAGCATCGGGTGCAGGTACTGGCGCTGCCAGTGGACGTACACGCCGCGACGCCACTGGCGGAAATCGGCGTCGTGCTGATACTCGCGAGCCGGAAAGTTGAGATGACGGTAGTAGCCCGCCGGTTGATACGGATGGGCCGTCGCCCCACCCACATCACGTACCAGGAGACCGCTGATCGCCAGGGCGTTGTCGCGTACCATCTCGGCCGGCAAGCGGAACCGCGACTGGCGTGCGATCAGCCGGTTCTCGGGGTCTCGATCTCGCAATTCCGGCGATTCGAGCGACGATTGGCGATACGCTCGGCTCGTCACGATCTGCTTCACTATGTGCTTCACGTTCCAGCCACTGGCTACGAATTCCAGGGCGAGGTTGTCTAACAGTTCGGGATGCATGGGTGGTTCTCCCTGACCGCCAAAGTCTTCGAGACTTTTGGCCAGGCCCGAACCAAAGAAGAGGTACCACAGCCGATTGGCGAACACGCGGGCCGTAAGCCCGCCTGCACCGTGTTTCGCATCAGTCAACCAGTTGGCTAAATCCAGCCTATTGGCCCGGCGATTTGGCATTTCGAGCTTTCCAAGGAATCCAGGAACGGCCGGTTCGACAATTTCCCCGGAATCGTCCAGCCAGTTGCCGCGCGGCAGAATTCGGGTTATCCGCGGCTCTTTGGCCACGCTGATCATGACCATTCGCACACCCTTCTCGATCGTGTTTCTCTCCTGCGTTACCGTGGCAAGTTGGCCCTTGAGTGTCTCGGCCGCTTCCGCCTGATCGGGCGACAGGGCCTCAATCTGCTTCTCCAATTCTCCGACTCTGGCCTGCACCACGGCCAACCGTTCCCGCTCGCGTCGCACGAGCAGCGGTAGTTCCGGTGCTCGCTTGGTGGGTGTTGTGTCCGAGCCTTTCTTGAGGTGTTGGTCTTCGTCGAGATCGGCGAAGAACGCGGCCATGGAGTAGAAATCCCGCATCGAATACGGGTCGTATTTGTGATCGTGGCACTGGGCACAGCCCAGCGTGGCCCCCATCCACACGACCGACAGATTTCGCACGCGATCGGCGGCGTAGATTGTCAGATATTCCTTCGACTGCACGCCGCCCTCGTGCGATGTCTGGAGCAGCCGATTGTAGCATGAGGCAATCTTTTGATCGGGGCCGCTCTCGGGCACCAAGTCACCTGCAACCTGCTCGCGAGTGAATTGATCGAATCGAAGGTTTCGGTTGAAGGCGTCGATCACGTAGTCCCGGAACGGCGACGCATGATGCTCCTGATCGCCGTGGTATCCGACCGTGTCGGCATACCGCACGAGGTCCAGCCAATACATCGCCATGCGTTCGCCGAAGTGCTCGCTAGCCAACAGCCGATCGATCAATTGTTCGTAAGCATTTGGATCCTGACTCGCGACAAACGCATCGACATCATCCGGTAATGGCGGCAATCCAATCAGATCAAAATACAATCGGCGGATCAGGGTCACTCGATCGGCTTCCAACGACGGGCGAATCTTCTCGGCCTCGATTCGCGACAGGACAAATCGGTCGATCCAGCCGAGCGGCCACGTCTCGTCCTTCACCGGCGGCACGGCATGTCGTTGGGGCGGGACGTAAGACCAATGTGGCAACCATCGCGCACCCTGTTCGATCCAACGCCGCACGAGGTCGATTTCTTTCGCAGTCAACGTCTTTCCCGAATCTGCCGGCGGCATGCGTTCATCCGCGTCGCTGCTCGTGATGCGAGCGATCATGCGACTTTCGCGAGGTTTGCCTGGCACGATCGCCCGATAGCCGCCCAGGTTCGACTTCGCTGGATCTTCGCGGTCGAACCGTAGCGGCGTTTGGCGATTCTTCTCACTGGGCCCGTGGCACAAAATGCACTTGTCCGACAGAATCGGGCGGATATCGCGGTTAAAATCGACGGGCCGGTCATCTGCCTGAACCTGCGACGGGTCACTGAGCAGAGACCCACCCACGATGACGAGGGCGAACGATCGAAACATCAGGCGTCCCTTAAAGAAACTTGGGCGTGCCGGAGGGTTTTCGATTCTAACCAATTTGAAATGTCCAGAGCCAGACGCTTCTGGGCGCGGCGAGTCAACATTTTTCCCGTTACGTAGGCAAATGAGCCAAATTTGTGCGATCAGAGAGGACAAAGAACAAATAACTCAGGTGTGCCGGCTTCGATACGGAGGCCCGACACCGGAACAAGTTCTGATTACTTCTTCGCGATCGACTTCAGGAATCGCTCGAAGCCGTCGCGGTGTGCCTTCAAAACCGAATCCGGGCCGTAGGCGCGAATCCAATATGGGCCGTCTTTGCCCGCATCGATCATGGCGGCGAACACGCGGTAGTTCGGACGCTTCGTGACTTGTTGTGACATCGGGGTTGGGCGGTCGAGGTAAGTACCCGACATATCCAGCCAGACAACTCGGCCGGCCGGCAGCTTGATTTCTTCCTTCTTTGCCGCCTTTTCCGTGGAGCCGCCGTCGGCCTGTTCGACCATGCCGTACCATCGACTCAGGTTGCTATTGAGATCGCCGCCACCTCCCTTGCCGAAATGAGAAATGAAAAAGAAGCCGTCGACCACTCCCTTTTCCGAACTCGGCATCGTGCATTCGAGCGTACGAAATTGCCGCTCGGGCTTTTGAAATTTCCAGTTCGCCGGGGCAGCGGCTACCAAATCCGCGGCCAAGTCCACGGACTGAGTTTTAGTCTCGGCTTTTTCCTTGTCCTGGGCCGGCGAGCGAGTAGCGATGGACGTTGAAATAAGAACTGCCACAAAGTGAAACGCAAATCGATTCATGAGAGTCATCCTCCAAAATCGCTGAAACAGAAGTTGCACCGGGTCAAGCAGTTGGCGCAAATCATAAAGACCAGGGAGGGCATGGTACAATACGCGGCAGCGGCAGATGGTCGGGAGACGTTTGGGAGTGCGGTGGCTTGGCACCGCTTTGTATGGAGACTTGCTGGATTCCCAACGATCCAAACCGGTGTCAAGCCACTGCACTCCAAGGATCAGCAGGAGCGTACGTGCGAACGATTCGTGTGGGAAATGGCTGTGGTTTTTGGGGCGACAACCTCGACGCGCCCGTGCAACTCGCTGAGCGAGGGCAGCTCGATTACCTGACGCTTGAGTACCTCGCCGAGTTGACACTGTCGATCATGGCTCACCAGCGTCAGCGGAATCCCGCTGCCGGGTACGCGACCGATTTCATCGACACCTTACGCCGCATCGCGCCGCTGATGCGAGAACAGCCCAAACTGAAAATTGTCACCAACGCCGGCGGCATGAATCCCGGTTCATGCGCCGCGGCTGCTCGCAAAGTGTTGGACGACGCCGGGCTAACAGACGCGCAAATCGCAGTCGTTTCGGGCGATGATCTGCTCGAACGGTTGCCCGAATTAGTGCGAGCCGGGCATCCATTCAACCACCTCGACACTGGCGAGCCGCTCGAGCCGATCCTTGACCGCGTTGTTAGTGCCAATGCCTACCTTGGTGCCGGCCCGATCGTCGAAGGCCTTGCGAAGAGGGCTCGCATCGTAATCACCGGCCGCGTCGCCGACGCCTCGCTGACCGTCGCACCCGCGATTCACGAGTTTGGCTGGCAGCCCGACGACTGGCCGCGAATCGCCGGCGCGACCGTGGCCGGGCACCTCATCGAGTGCGGGGCTCAGGTGACTGGGGGGCTGTATTGCAAATGGCCGGAAGTGAAAGACTATGACAATATCGGCTACCCGATCGCAGTGATCGCAGACAATGGCAGCTTCCTGATTACGAAGCCGCCGGAGACTGGTGGACTGGTGAACCGTGAGACGGTAATCGAGCAACTGCTTTACGAAATCGGTGATCCGACAGACTACCTCACGCCGGACGTACGCGCCGATTTCACCACACTCGCCGTCAACGAAATGGAGAATTGTGTTCCTGTAACCGGCGCGAGTGGCCGACCGCCGACCGACTCGTACAAAGTTTCGATCGCGTACCGTGACGGCTACAAGGCGAGCGGTATGCTGGCCGTGTACGGTGCAGAATCCGTGGACGGCGGAAATCCCGTGTGGCTGAAGGCGAAGCACTGCGGATTTATTGTGCTCGCGCGATTGAAACAAGCGAATTGTCGTCCGGAGCGAATGGGCATGGAAGTGCTCGGCGATCGCGATTTCGAGTTTCGCCGGGTACTCCCAGACACCACGCCAGTTCGATCGGTAACAGAAGCGATGGGTGATCGCGATCCCCGTGAGCGATCTCCAATCATGCTCCGTCTCGCCGTACACGATCCGGACCGTGCCGTCGTCGAGCGGTTTTGCCGTGAACTCGCACCCCTTGTGACCTCCGGCCCGCCCGGAATCGCCGGCTACATTGAGGCCCGGCCGCATCCGCGCGAGGTATTGGCGTACTGGCCGACTCTCGTCCCACGCGCGTCGATTCAGCCGAGCGTCGAAATGGTGTGAAAGACATGGGCCTGAACGAGTGGTTGATGAAAAAATTCTTCGGTGTGGATCTCAAAACCATGACTCGCTCCAAGAAAACGAATCACGAAAACGCACTTTGCTCGTTCTGTCGCAAGAGCCACCTCAACGTGGGGCCGCTTGTGGAGGGACCGGGTGACGTGTACATCTGCGGCGAATGCATCGATCTGTGTAATTCCATTTTGGATCAAGAGAAACGACGACGCGGTCTGGGGATGATTCATCTTAGTGATTTGGCTCACGGCCGAAGCGGTGACAAAGGCAACCACGCAAATATCGGGATCGCGTGTTACGCCGAAGATGGTTATCGGCAATTAACCGCCAAGCTCACCGCCGAACGAGTGGCGGAATACTTCAGCGAACTCAAACCGTCGCGAGTCGTTCGATACGAACTGCCAAACCTGCTCGCGTTCAACTTTGTGCTATACGACGTACTCGATGGCGGGGCCAGCCGATCGTTGCGGATCGACAGTCAGGGGAAGACGCTGGCCTTGCAGCTTTTAGAAATGGAGATACCTGCCCCGGAGGGAACATGAACCCGGATCTTGTGCTGATCGAACGGCGTGGCTCTGCTGGCGTGCTGACGTTGAATCGGCCGGAGAAGCGAAATGCGCTTAGCCGAGCGCTCGTTGCCGCGCTCGGCGGCCGAGTGGCCGAAGCGGTGAGTGACCTGGCGGTGCGCGTGGTGGTGTTGGCGGCCAATGGACCGGTGTTTTGTGCAGGGTTGGATCTCGATGAGTTGGCCGAGCTGATAAAACTACCGAACGCCCGCGATGCAATGCAGCAGGGGGCACGGCAATTGGCCGCTGTGTATCGGGCACTGGCGACTTGTGCGAAACCGACGATCGCAGCGGTCCACGGTCCGGCGGTCGCGGGCGGAGCGGGACTGGTGACCGCTTGCGATCTGGCCATAGCCACGCCGCGGGCCAAGTTCGGCTACCCCGAGGTCCGGCGAGGCATTCTGCCGGCGATCATCACGCCGATGCTCTTGCGACTCGTTTCCTTGCGTGACGCCAAGCACTTGCTATTGTCAGGAAATATGATCGAGGCCGAGGAGGCGGCTCGCATCGGAATCTACAATCAAGTCGCTGACCAACAATCGCTCGACGATGTCGTTCGCCGGTGGGTACACGACTTGGCCAGCGGCGGGCCGGAGACGCTGGCGGGCTCAAAACAGTGGATCGATCGCTGTGCTGGCACGGTGGATTTGTGGATGGAGAGTGCCGACGCCAGTGCTGCCGCACGATTCACCGCCGAATGTGATGAGGGGATTGCAGCATTTCAGGAGAAGCGACCGCCGCGCTGGACGCCGCCGGAACTCCAATCGTAATCCGGCTGCAAGATGCCCCACGTCTTCAGCTCAGTGAAGCCCTCGGCCGCAACCAAATGTAGGGTGGGACGAGTCCGCGACGGCCCACCAGGATCCGCGCAGAACTGGTGGGCCGTCGCGGACTTGTCCCATCCTACGTCAGGCACAACTGACATTCCTTCTCGCCCCGCCAAGAAACTCAGCGATATCAATGAAGGAAGAAAATCTACTTCACGCGCTCGACATAATCACGAGTCGTCGTGTCGATGCGGATCACTTCGCCGTTTTCGATGAACGACGGCACCTGAACCTTGACGCCTGTCTCCAGCGTGGCCTCCTTGTACTGATTCGTGACCGTAGCGCCCTTCATGGCGGGAGGCGTTTCAACGACCTTCAAGTCCACGGTTCGTGGCGGTTCTACAGTAATTGGCTTGCCGTCGCAGTAGAGCACGCTGATCGACGTGTTGGGCAAGATGAACGGCATTACTTCTTCGACCATTTCGTGGGAGAACGAGACCTGGTCGAACGTCTCGTTGTCCATGAACACGTGTTCGGTGCCGGTCGAATAGAGGTATTCCATCTTTTTGTTTTCGACAAAAGCCACATCCACATCTTCCGTCGATCGCAGTCGTTTTTCGATGATCGTGCCGGTGTTCAGGTTGCGCAGCTTGGTCTGGACCATGGCCCGCCAGTTTCCCGGCGTGATGTGTTCGGTGCCCAGGATGAGATAGTCCTGGCCTTCCATTTTGACCACCTGGCCCTTACGAATTTCCGTCGCTTTCATCGTGCTCGTTACCTCGAAAGGAAGCCGTATCAAGACTCGCGGCAAAAATCAGGGCGGGTATTCCGAGACTTCTCGCTGATCTCCACCGTCCCCGGCCAGCTTGCCTGGCAGGAACGCATGATTGAGCGGCTAGGGAGCGGCAACACCCAATCCTTTTTTCTTCTTCCTCCACCCCCGCCACAGGCGGAGGTGGAGGAAGAAGAGAGAGAGTGGGCCACGTCGCGTTATAGCCCGCTAATCGCCTTCACCAGCCGGACGAGCCGGCGGGGGTCGGTGGGGATCAGCGAGAAGTCTCGGTATTCCCGCAGATTTGTGCCTGGTCCGCAAGGTCAGTTTGGGTTCAGCGCTGCCTGAACGCGAGCGACCAACTCGCCGCGCGGCAAGCATTTGTTCTGCTGCCGCGTAGTCATGTCGCGGAGTGAAAAGGAATTCGAGGCCAATTCATCGGGCCCGGCGATGACGGCCAGTCGATGCCCGCGCGAGGATGCATAGCCGAACTGGTCGCGAAGCGGCTTGGATTCCGGGAAAACCTCGCAGGCCAATCCCGCTGCTCGCAATTCGTTCGCTATGCACAAATAATGCCTCCAATCCGACGGTTGGAAATTCACCACCAGCACCTGAGCGATTGTCGCAGTCGTTTTAAGCCATCCGGCATCGGCCATGAGTTGGCTCAGCCGGTCCAGTCCGAACGAGGCACCGACGCCCGGCAATTGCCGATCGATGAACAAGCCCGCCAAGTCGTCGTACCGACCTCCAGAACAGACCGAGCCGTAATTCTCGTGTCCGGTCACCATCGTTTCGTAAATGACCCCGGTGTAGTAATCGAGCCCGCGAGCCAATCCGATCTGCACGATCAGTTGATCCTGTGCCACGCCGCCAGCGACCAGCATGTCGCACACGCCACGAAGATTTTCCAATCCCTCGCGAGCGGTTGCGCTCGAACCGATCTGCTTTTCAACTTGCGACAGGACCTCGCTCGGCCCGCCACTCTTCGTGGAGTCGATGAAATCCAGAATGCGTCGAGAATCATCGAGCGACAAGATTCGCTTTTCAGGCTGATTCGTAGCACCAACACTCGACGAGTGCTTGGAGCCTTCGCCTTCGGAATCGTCACCTCCCCTAAGTGGCGACTCACCGAATTGCAACTCGTGCAACACGCCCCCGCGGCCAATTTTTGACAGTTTGTCGAGCGATCGCAGTACGTGCCCGCTATATTGAGCCAGTCCCAGCGAGTCGAGCATTCCGTTGAGAATCTTTCGATGGTTTACACGCAGGGTAAATGCCGAGACGTTGATGGCACGCAGACTATCGAAAATGACCAACCCGATTTCCGCGTCGGCCAACGCCGACTTGGAGCCGATTGTGTCGAAGTCGCATTGATAGAATTCTCGGTAGCGGCCGCGCTGGGCCCGCTCGCCGCGGTAAACGAGCCCGATGTGATATCGCTTGAAAGGCACGCCAATTTCATCGACGTGGCGGGCCATGTATCGGGCCAACGGCACGGTGAGATCAAACCGCAGGGCCAATTCGCTCTCTTCCAGCTTTTGACCGCGGGCCGCGACCTCGAACACCTGTCGCTGGACCTCTTCGCCTCCCTTGGCATACAGCACATCGCGCCGTTCCAACACGGGCGTGTCGATCGGCACAAAACCGTACTGTTCAAAGGTCGCCTTGAATTGCGCGAGAATCCAATTGCGCTGAATTGCCAGCGCGGGCAAAATGTCGCGCGTTCCTGAGGCCACTCGCGGGTCGATCATCGCATCAGTTTCCCAAACCAGGATCACACAGACAACGGCACCGCATGCCACGGCGCGCGGGCGGCCATTCTCACGCTCATCCAAACTCGCGTCAAGGTGACGCTGATGACCGTCGAATAGTTACACGAACTGCCAGCTTGACTAATCCTGAGTGCATTTCCAAGATACGATCAGTTCGTGTGAGGCGTTTCTTAGTCTGCCGGCAACCAATTGGCTCGTTTCATTTGATCGTGCAATGCACAGGAGGACTCAAGTTGGATCGTGCATCAATCGACAGACAAAGCTGTGGTAGTTTCCAATTGCATCGAGTGCTTCCGTGTTTGGGATTTGTGGTTGCGATCGTCGGACTCGGCATCGCTGCCGCAAAGCCGCTCGTCAATGATCAGGAGCCAACCGCGGCCGCGCGTCAGGCGGCGACTGTCATCCGCGAAGAAGGTTTGCGTGCCCATATCAAGTTCCTGGCGGACGATCTGCTCGAAGGCCGGGGCCCGGGAAGCCGCGGCGATCGACTCGCACAGCGCTACATTGCTACGCAATTCGAGTCGCTCGGCCTCAAGCCGGCCGCACCACCGGCTCGCGAGGATTGGTTTCAGAGTGTTCCGCTGGTCGGCGTCACAGCTCGTTTCCCCGACACCGTCGTTTTTCGCAAAGGACAACAGGAACTCTCGCTCAAGTATCGCGAGGAGTTTATTGGGACCAGCGGCATGCCCCGCCCCAAAATGTCCGTCAACGATGCTGAACTCGTGTTTGTCGGCTATGGCATCGTGGCACCTGAATACGAATGGAACGACTACAAGGGTGCAGACCTGCGCGGCAAGGTCTTGGTCATGATGAACAACGATCCGGCGGCAGACCCGAAGTTGTTCGCAGGCAAAACACGCCTCTACTACGGCCGCTGGGACTACAAATATGAAATCGCTGCGAAACAAGGGGCGGCCGGTGCGATCATCATCCACACCACGCCCTCGGCCGGCTATCCCTGGCAGGTCGTTCAAACGTCTTGGACCGGCGAGGAATTCGAGCTGCAATCCAAATCCGGCCCGCGGCTGCAACTGCGAAGTTGGGTGACCGAGGAGGCGGCTCGGCGGATTGCGGAACTGGGCGGCCAAGACCTGATCAAATTACTCGCGGCGGCCGAAAGTCGCGACTTCACGCCCGTGCCGCTGGGAATCAAATTCTCGGTCGATTTCTCGTGCGATGTCCGCGAGCAGACTAGCGCAAACGTGTTGGCCTTAATCGATGGCAGCGACCCGAAGTTGCGGAGGGAACTGGTCGTGTACACAGCCCACCACGACCATCTGGGGCTCGCCGACGAAGGCGCGAAGGGCGACGATCGAATTTACAACGGCGCCGTAGACAACGCCTCCGGTGTCGCCTCGCTTCTGACGATTGCCCGCGCATTCAAACAACTGCCGGAGCCACCAGCCCGGTCCATCTTGTTCGCTGCCGTGGCGGCCGAGGAACAAGGCCTTCTGGGTTCGGAACACTTTGCCGCCCATCCGCTCGTTCCGTCCGGCTTCATGGCCGCGACGATCAACATCGATGGAATTAACATCATGGGCCGCACTCGCGATGTAAACGTCATCGGGCACGGAAAGTCGGACCTCGATCAAATTCTGGAATCCGTGGCGAAGTGGCAAGGCCGCCGCGTTACACCAGACCTCTTTCCAGACCGAGGGTTTTATTATCGCTCGGACCAATTCAACCTGGCCAAAATCGGCGTGCCCGGCGTTTACCTGCACTCCGGCATCGACGTGATCGGTCGTCCAAGCGGCTGGGGTCTGCTGCAACGCCAGAGGTGGGAGGCCACTCGCTATCACCAGCCCAGTGACGAGTACGAAGATGCTTGGGACTTGTCCGGCGCCGTCGAGGACACTCAACTCTTGTTCCACGTCGGACTGCAAGTTGCTCAACAGAACAAGCTGCCAGAATGGAAACCGGGCGACGAATTTGAGGCCGCTCGCAAAGCGGCCTTCAACGCTCGTCGCGATGAGTAGCGGTTAGTAGTGCCACTCACAACAACTCGTCTCTACGCCGCTGTACGCAAAATTATCGGGGCGTGGTTGTTTCAAAGCCGCGGCACGATCATAGACGAGCTTGCCATCGAAGATGACATGGGTGACGTGAGTCGTGTACTCAAACGGATCGCCGTCAAACAGGACCAGATCGGCCACTTTGCCGCGTTCCAGACTGCCATATTTCTGATCGATTTGGAGAATGCGTGCCGCGTCGATCGTTACGGCTCTCAGTGCGCGGTCGTAGCCCAACCCGTTCGTCATCGCGATGGCGGCTTCGTACAGCGGCACACGTGTCTTGGGCACGTAGGATTCAAAAGCGGAGGTAATTGCAAGCGGAATTCCGCCATCAGCCAGAATTGCGGCGTTGTTCAAAGTCGTGTTCATCGTTTCGGGCGTTCCCACGCGCTGCATTGTTGGATGCACCAACACCGGCACCTTGGCTTGCGCCAACGGATCGGTGAGTTGATACCCCTCGGTCGCCAGGTCAATGATTCCCGTCAGTTGAAACTCGCGAATCAGCCGCAAGCCAGTTTCGATGTCGTCCGCGCGGTGAGCGCTGAACATCGCGGGGATTTTTTTCTCCAACACAAGTCGCAATGCCTCGTGCTTGAGATTTCGATCGACCGGCGAATCTTCCTTTGCCGATTCCTGCTTCGATCGATAATTGGTCGAAGCCACCAGGGCATTCCGAATCGTGGCGGCAGTTGCCATTCGGGTCGCGGGGGCCTTTCCTGGGTACGACCGCTTGGGCACTTCGCCAAGATTGAACACGACGGCCGACGGAAATCGGACAGTCATCTGGTCTGCGGTCGTGCCCCAAGTGCGAAAGATGCCCGCCTGGCCGGCGATCACGTTAGCGCGACCCGGACACGCTTGCACGATTGTGACGCCGTGTTGCAGCGCAAACCTCAGCAGCGGCTCGGCCGGATTGAAACTATCCAAAATTCGCACGTCGGCCTGGTTCGGATCGCTCATTTCGTCCTGATCCTGATCGGCCGGAGTGTTTAGCAGGCCCGAAACACCCACCACCGTGTGTGCATCGATCAGCCCAGGAGTAACAACGGCCGCACTGACGATCGGCGTGTCTGCTGGAATTTCCACGTCGCCTGATTTTCCAACGTGCGTAATCTGGCCGTCCTGCACGATCACCGTTCCATCCTGAATGGGCTTTCCACTGGCCGTGTCCACCCGTCCGGCCCGAATCACAATCCGCCTGGAATGGGGAGACGCGGCCGCGGCCGCATCAACCGCCGGCACACTGATCTGTGCGAGCGGTTTCTGAATGGCTGCCGGCTTGGGGCGATTGGCCGAGTCGTGAAGCGCGAAGCCGCCGATCGCAAAGTTTGCCGTCGCGGGGTCTGATCGATCGAATACCTTGACGCCCTCGATGTAAGTCTGCAGCACCTGCGTGTAGACGCTGAACGGCCGCCCGGACAGCACGACCAAATCGGCGTCTTTGCCGGGATCAATCGAGCCGATCGCACGATCCAAGTGCAGCATTTCCGCGGGGTAGAGCGTCAGTGCCTTGAGTGCGGTTTCCTCCGACAGCCCGCCGCGCACCGTGATGCTCCCCGTGCGAAGTAGGAATCGCGATTCGGTGATGAAGTCGTCGGTGTTGACGGCAATCTTCACGCCCGCCTTGTTCAAGATCGCTGCATTCTGCTCGATGAACTCGACTACCTCGGCCTTGCCACCGGGGCTGTCGGGCAGGGTCATCGAAACTGGAATGTGTCGCCGCGCCAGCTCGTCTGCCACTTTGTAGGCTTCGGTGCCGTGCTGGATGACGACCTCGAAACCGAATTCGTCGGCAAGTCGCACGACCGTCATGATGTCGTCTGCGCGGTGCGAATGAAAGTGAACAGTCCGGCGACGTTCCAACACCTCCACCAAGGTATCCATCGCAAGATCGCGTTCGGGCTCGGCGGGTTTCTTGTCGTCGCTGCGAGCCACGGCGTCTCGGTACGCCTGCCACTTGCGTTGGTAGTCGCGGGCCTTGACGAATTGCTCGCGTTGCAAGGCTGCGAGCCGCATGCGCGTGCCCGGCGGCTGATTTTTGGGACCGTAGGATCGTTTGGGGTTTTCGCCATTCGCCATCTTCAGTCCACCTTCGGGTCGGCCCGGAGTGAACATCATTTGGTCCAGCGTGTTGCCTCGCAGTTTGACATAGAGCGTGTGTCCTCCAATCGCATTGCCGCTGCCGGGCATGATGTTGGCCGTGGTAACGCCGCCGGCGACCGCCATGCGAATTCCAACGTCGCCGGGAAAAATCGCGTCCATCGCACGAATGCCGCTTTGAACTGCCCCGGTCATTTCGTTGCCGTCGCTATGTGCGTCGATACTCGGCCGCGGATAGATTCCGATGTGCGAGTGCGTGTCCACGAGCCCGGGAATAATAACTTTGCCCGATGCGTCGATCATCGTCGCGCCGATGGAAAGTTCCACTTTTCCCCGTTCGCCAACCGATACGATCTTGCCATCCCGCACCACGAGATCCGCATCCGCGATTTCGCCACGGCTGACAGTCAGAACCGTGGCACCGCGAAAAACCTGAGTCGGTTTATCGCCGCCCTGGCACGCTGCCACACAACTAAGCGTCGCAATGAGCGCGGTGAGGCAATGGGTCGGAAGCAAATTCATTTGGGTCTCCAGTCTGGAAGCAAACCACCCCGCAGGTTTCAACGGAAGCCAGAGGACTGAACTCGTATCCGTGTGTGTGGGTGGTCTAGAATCGAGGTGCCGGCTTGGGCACCGACTGCGTCAATTCGACAAGTGAATCCAAAATACGCCGTGCGCGGCCGGTGTCAATCGCATGTACGGCACGAAGCACGCCGGAGCGCAGATCGTTCACTTGTTCGGCCGCCAACAGAGCCGCGGCCGCGTTGGCCAAAACGATTTCGCGCGATGGCCCCGGCTTTCCAGCGAGCACCTCGCGAATTCGTTCGGCACTCTCGCTGGCCGAAGTGACTTGCAATTCCTCCAGCCGGCAGGCCGGCAGGCCAAAATCTTCGGGATGCCACTGCTGAGAATTCGTTGTTCCGTCGCGGACCTCGGCGACAAACGTCGGGCCAGTGAGCGTCACCTCGTCAAGCCCGTCGTGACCGCAGACCACAAAGGCATGCCGAGTTCCCAATCGACTCAGCGCCTCACCCAGCACCGCCACCAGATCGCGGCGACTGACTCCCAACAATTGATGCTGGGCCTGTGCCGGGTTCGTCAGTGGTCCGAGAATGTTGAAAATCGTGCGAAAACGAAGCTGCTTTCGTACCGGCACCGCGTGTCTCATCGATGGATGAAGCAGCGGCGCATAGCAGAATCCTACCCCCACTTCGCGGATGCACCGCTCGACGACCGAAACGCCGACTTCGATGTTGACTCCCAATTCCTGCAAGGCCTCGGCACTGCCTGCGGGGCTTGAAAAGCCGCGATTTCCGTGCTTGGCCACGGGAACTCCGCAGCCGGCGGCGACCAGGGCCGTTGCCGTGCTGATGTTGAACGTCGAGAGCGCGTCGCCGCCCGTGCCACAAGTGTCGAGCACATCGTCGCGGTCAGTGCGGATTCGCGTGACATGTTCTCGCATGACCGATGCGGCACCGACGATTTCATCAATCGTCTCACCCTTGATGCGAAGTGCCGTGAGAAATGCGGCAATCTCCGCGTCCGAGCAATTGCCCTGCATGATCGCCTCAACTCCGACCCGCATCTCGGCGACAGAAAGATTCTTGCACTCGATGAGTTTGCCGATGCTTTCTTCGATCATGGATCACGGTTTGAGTGTGATATCGTGTCGCACGACGCCGTTTGGAGTCGGCCGGGCGATTCGGACTCGAATGCCGTTTTCCAGGCTCACGTTGCCCAGTGCCGCGCGAACTTCAGCGGTCGTCCGCACGGCCTTGCCCTCGACCTCTTCAATCACGTCGAACGGTTCCACCAGCCGGGCCGCTTCGCGATGCGGAACAACCTGGCCAATCAGTACCCCTTTTTGTTCCGGCAAATTCAAGCTCACTCGATCTCCATCCGAAAGCTCTTGGACCTCCACACCGAGTTTGGAAAGTGTCGGCACGGGATTTCGCCGCTCGTTGAGTGGTTGAAACGAATCGCGAGTTGGCCGCTCGGCCAGCGTGGCTGTAACGGTCATCGGTTGGCGATTGCGCCAGACTAGCAATCCTACCTTTTCACCAACGGGTTTTAGACTGATCGTGTGAACGAGATGGTCGATATCGTCCACCTTCTGGTTATCAATCTCCAGAATCACATCGAGCTTTTGCAAGCCCGCCAGGGCAGCGGGCGTGTCGGGAAGGACTTCCTGGACAATGCCACCGCGGCCGCTGGGCAACCCAAACTTGCCGGCGACTTGTGCGTCTAGCTGGGCGTACGAACCCACGGTCATGATTCCCAGATAGGCACGAGTGACGGCGCCTTTCTGAATGAGATCCGTCGCAATGCGTCGAACGAGATTGATCGGAATCGTAAACCCCACTCCTTCGCTACCGCCGCTTTGGGATGCGATGGCCGTGTTGATTCCAATAAGTTCCCCGCGAAGATTAACGAGCGGACCTCCCGAATTACCGGGATTGATTGAAGCGTCAGTTTGAATAAAGTCTTGGTTTAGGATGTTGCCGGAACCGAGCTTGAGGGCGCGGCGCCCTTTGCCGCTGACGATTCCATGAGTTACAGATCCGGCCTGGTCGAACGGGCTCCCAATCGCCAACACCCATTGCCCGATTCGCACTTGATCGCTGTCACCCAATCGGGCCGCGGCCACTCCTTTTTCCGCAATCGCCAAAACGGCGACATCCGATGATTCGTCACTCCAGACCTTTACCGCATGGACCAGCCGGCGGTCATCCGTGGTAATGACGAGTTGTTCCGGTTTCACTTTGTCGATGACATGGTGATTCGTCAGCACATAAGGATCAGGGAGACCTGGTAGTCGCGCGATCACCCCAGACCCGGTCTCCTCCAGGGTGAAGTTCCGGTCCATAAATGATGCCGACTTCCTCGATTGGATGTGCACGACAGTCGGGCTGACCAACTTTGCCACCGATTCAAAAACTCGACTGATCCTCTCGAGGTCCGCAACCTGCCGGGCCAACTCTTGATATGCCTTGTCTTCGTCTTTCTGATCGGTTCGAGCTGCCGGAGGATCGTCGGCAAGAATTGAGGATTCCGAGCAAAGCAGGAAAAGCACAATGAGGATGAACCGACCTTGTGAGAAAACTCTCGCTTTCACGTCAGGCCTCCAAAAGAAAAATGCTCCGACGCAACCAGTCTAGCCGCGCGACATGCGTGCCAGAATGATTGCGTCGGAGCACTCCCATCGAAGTAGACTCAAACCGGGACTGCACTCAGACAGCCTAGCGTCCGCTACCCGAAAGGTCTAGTTCGATATCCGACAATCGAAGATGTTCATCACGTTGAGATCGTTCGTTCTCGTAGACTTTGTCCCAACCAGACGAATCGCCGTCCTCACGATTGTGCCCGAATTGCTCCTCGTCGCGCTGGCAGGAAATGCATAAAGTCGTATACGGGAGGGCGTTGAGACGAGCCAATGGGATTTTCTTGCTGCAACCCTCACAAATGCCGTATTTTCCGCGGCGAATCTGATTTAGTGCCCGCTCAATCTTCGCCAACTCGCGGCTTTCAAGTTCAGCAAGTTGGGAACTCACGGCGTGATGGGCCGCTTCCGAAGCCGCATCGGCAGAATCGCCGGTGGAAAGCTCAGGCAATTCGCTAAGATCTTCAATTTCCAGCTTCAACACTTTGCGCAACGCATCACGCCGAGCCAAAAGGTGCTTGTGCAATCTAAGAATCGCGTCTTTGCGAGCCATGGTTCACCGCCTTCCCAGTTGCTGGCCCCTTGGGCTATTCCAGATGCCTTTTCGTTCCGAACTAGTCGGACGTCGGTCTCACAAAGCCTGAGCGACCATCAATTCATTCATCATCACCGCTTCAAAGGCTTAGACGATTTCAGGCCTCACTAAGTTCGGGCTGATCTGCAGACAATTATAGGACCCGCTTTTTTCTATTGCCCAGTTTTTTCGATGTCTGCTGTCCACATGGTACTACGTTTTCCATCCAGCGAAGTTTACGGGGCTGGAGATTTCCGATCTTCAAGCGTCACAACCCCTTAAGCTTCCCAATACTGAACCTTCTACGCATTTTCTGACCACAACCGCAGCCCCGCGATTGATCCTATTTCAAGACACATGCTTCCTGAATCTGATCACGGGATATTGACCCAGCTTGAACTGCACCAAGCGTGCCAACAAATGATCTCACATGGATGTGATGACGTCCAGGGCCTTGCCGATTCTCATAAATTGCTATAAATAAATGGCTTATGCAATTATCGCGATGTTCGGTGATTCAATTTGCCTGGAAAAGCCCGGATGGGTGCTTGTCTATTTCTGCGCCTGCGTGTTGATTGAGGTAACACGAACCTCGTTCTGTGAAATGATTTGAAACGTGATGTGTATGTCTGGGGGTCCTCTGTACGTCCACTGTTCGACAATAACCCTCTGACCAATCTTTTTCCCCGCAGCCAACCGAAGCTTGTCCTCGGGCCGCGGATCACCCAGGATCGATCGGACTTGTTCGGGCGTCATTCCTTTTTCGGGAAGTCGACGGGCTGCCGAGGCGGCGCTGCCTGTCTTTGTTGGATTCGCTGTGTCTCCACCGACCCGCAACCAACCGTTTGCACTCTTCTGATATCCCAGCGATTTCAGGAGCTCAATGGCCTCAGGCAAATCCGACTCAATATGGATTGCCTCGAGCAGTAACTTTGCCGCGGTGGAATCGTCTCTTAGCCACTTTCGGTAATCCTTAGCCAGCACCACACGACCGTCAGCATCGCGGGGGTTTAGCTTGCCGCGTCGAGTATCCAGCCACAAGCGCAGTACCTCATCCGCACGAGCCGGATTATTCAGGTCCGATCGAAAAGTATCCGCTAACTTGATAATCTGACTTGCCGGCGGAAGAGTGGGCACGCGGGCAGCTTCGGCTTCGGCCCACTTTGTGAGAAGTTGTCGAGCAAGCTCCGGCCGCTCTGGCACAAGTCGTTTTGCATCTGCAGCCAGCCGAGCGAAATCGGGGTTCGTCAGTTCGGCTGCCAGCAAAGACTCAGTCGTTGCCTCGATCCAGAAAGCTCTGTCACAAACATCTCGCGTTCGCGGATTGGATTCATAGAATTCCACCGGCTTCGTGTTGTACAGACTCACAGCAGCAGTATCGGTGGGTGAAAGTACGGTTTTGGCACCTGGCAGCAATTTGCCAATTCGCTCCGCAAGATCAGACCACTGGGTTGCAGCGGCGCGGCGTTCCTTGAGTTCCCCGAATCCAAATCGCAGAGCCTTGTGACGCATGCGTCTCGATTCGTCCTGGCCAAGCCCAACTTCGGTAGCTCGCTCGGCAAGAGCCAGCAGCTCGGCGACTTGAGCCGGTCGCAACGCGGCTTCTTCGGCCCTGAATCCCTTTAGGCGAGCCTCTTGGGCCAAGGGAACTAGGCCGGATTCGTCATAGAATTCCGCCAGTCGCTGCGTACGGTCTGCGAGCTTGTACCACGCGCGATGGTCCGAGGCGCCAATTCTGTTTGCCACATCACTAAAACGACCCTCGTCATTCGTTTTGACGCGAGCCCACGACTTGATTTGCAAAACTAGCTTGTTCCCTGATTTGGTGAGCGTGCCCGTAACGCGAATGAACTCCAAACTCGACGGGAATTTTCGATCGACCTCGGGGCCAAGCCGAAACTCAATCTTCTCGGAGTTACATTTTTTCAATCGAATCTGATCCAGATTGGCTCCGACTCGTCCCTGAAAAACGCCCTCAACCACGATCTCCTTGCCGATCAACGCCGAATTACTCTCGAGTTCGCTGACCCAAACGACTTCGTCCGCGGCAACCATGATGGCGCTGCAGCAAATGATCCATGCCACTACGGAACACGCAGCCAATCGTCTTACGGTTGATCGACTACCCATTTGTTTTGTGCTTCCAAAATGTTTTTGGTCAACTCGTCCATCGGCCAGCCGAATTTTTCCAGGCAAAGCGGCGAAGTAATTAGCGCGCCGCTGTCGGGCACAAACCGGATAATCCATTCATCAGAATTCTCGATCCGTTCAATGGATTGTATTCGGGCCCCAAATACTACGCGAGTCGATAGACCAGGCGAAAACTCCTGGAAAAGCCTGAAATCCGAAAGATCCAATCGAGTGGCCTTCGTTCCAACAAAAATCTTCGAGTCCACACGAAACCCTGCGATATTTGAAACGTCGGCGAGGGCCGGGCAAACGAATACATCTAGCACCATACCCGGGTTCCGAAGCTTATCGCGAAGATATTCTGAACACTGCTGAAGCGACATGAACTCAATTTCGCGAAATACGTCTTCAAGTGACGGCTCCACGAAATCGGCGAGCAACGCTACTTCCTTGGCGAGCTGTTCGATTTCGCGAAATTCAGGACCTTGTTTGCCGTATCGCTTTATAGAGACGGCGGCGGCATCCAGCTTGACACGAGCCTTTGCAAAGTCTCCGGCTTCGAGATCCGCCATCCAGGCCACGCGGGCAGAGGAAATATCGCTCGTAAGACCACCTCGACGGCCCAAGTAAATTGTCAGTGAAATCGTCCCAACCACAGCAAGAATCATGGCCATCATGAGCAACCGCACGGGCGAAAACCACCTGGCAGGCGGGACGAACGCCCAGAAAAATGCACGCGATGCCCGATTGATCCGGCGGACCCGGATTCTAAACCGAATTCCAAGGGACCGCTTCGGACGACCCTCCTCAACCACTGCGCGTACTGCCCCGTGGGGGGCTTCATACGAGATTGGCTTGGGATAGGGACTAATAGGTAGCACTAAATGAAATTGGCCACATTGCGAACACCGTGCAAATTGCCGATGGTCCTGCCGGACCCCGGTCACATGTTGTCCGCAGGCACAAGCAACATCGAAAGGCTCCGCGAGAGGCATTTCGCGCGGAACACTTCCGAAGACCTGCCGTGCTCGCTCCAGCAATACTCCCAAGGCGGCTAGACCTCCCTCAAGTGCATTCGAACGATTCACGAAGCAATCAGGCGAACATCGCTTCGTGCGATTATCGAACGATTGAGGAAGGGCGTCAACTACGCACTGATAATCGATACCTGCCGGCAATGAAGCTCGTGGACTCGGTGTCGCATCCAGACGAGAGCCCACACAAAAACCAAAAGCGGCGAGATACCGGATGGGCATCGCGCCGCTTTGGTTAATTTCTATAAGTGTGATTGTCTTGCTACAAACTTGTTCCAATCCCAAGGTCGTTCAATCAATTCACGGCATCCAAACGGCACCGTGATAAGCACAGGACCGATATGTTCGGTAGTATCCAGGATGCCAGTAGCCCAGTGAGTCATAGTACCCAGGCGTCAGGACTCGCTGGTATTGGCAGCAGCTTGGGGCAACGACCGGTGCAGAGTAGTAACCTACGTACGCAGGTCGGTAGTGATAGGGTGTCCTATACCCCACGCTCACTCCGAATCCGCCGCCACCCACAAAAACACCAACGCTCGATTTCCCGTGTGCTTCTGCTTTCTGCGGCGACCCAAACAAAACCACTCCACTCGCAATTGCTCCCACCAACGACAAGGTCAACATGGTCCGTTTCATTCTCGTGTACCTCCAAAGACGGCCCCTACAGAACTGGGTTTCATTTTTCAGCCTCTCTAACACTTCTGTTCCGGGCGTTTGTCTGTTATTGCAATCTCAAGGCCCAACCAGCGCCTCGAACACTGGGGGCGATGATCGGAAACCAATACAGGATTGCCGTCCTCGTAAAACGTCATGGCTAGAAAGGACTTAGAGCCGAGAATTGGAGTTCTCAGCGGCTCGGCATGTGCTAAAGATTTGATAGAATCTTGGTCAGGACAAAGCGTGCGGCGTTATCAAAACCGCAAAAGCCTGAATCAGGATTGCATCCACAGGCCCAAAGGATATGAAGGCCTGATTCCCAGAACAACTCGCACGCACGAAGCGTTCGCGAACTGCCAGCCAAGTCTAATCCCACCACCAATTTCGTTTGTCGCTATCCACCGGCTCATCGTTTTTGCGAATGCGATCCAAACTTCCATCGCGGTCAATTCGCAAGTTGTCCGCGCTTACAACTCTCCAAGGATTTACATGAACACCGCCGCTGACTGCCGCCAGGATGTGTCGCCCGCGATAGACTCTATGGTTGATGACCGATTCCACAGTGTGTGGTGATGGGTTCAGTGGCAGCACATATTCGTCCGGGTCGAGAAAAGTGATCATTGGCCAGTCAATTGCCTTGTTGATTTCGTGTCCTCGTACAAGGCCGCTAACAACCGCGAGATCGAAAATGCCGGCAAGGTCAGCAAAGTTTGGATCCTGTCCGGCCAAGTCACTGAATCGAGCTGTAAAGTTTCTGGCGAACTGGGCATTGATCGGGTCCGATTGACCTGTGTGAACCCGCTGGCCTGTCGCCGTCAGCAACTCGTTTTCGCTCTGAATTTGCACGCGATTACCTCGAAGCTCGAACGCATCTCGCTTGCTGCTGCAGAGAATTGTGTCGTAACTTAATGTGAACCACCAACGCAGTGTGTCCAGCCCACGGTTCAACCGCTCTTCTCCCGGTTCGCCGAGCAGCTCAAAGTAGCTTGGGATGCCAGGAACCACCGCTGCCTCCAGGCCAATTCCAATCAATTTCATTCGATAATCCGCTTCAACCAGCACGTGAGCCACGCGCGACCCGGGGTGAACCCCAAATATTTGAATGTCCTGCGGGCCCAGATTGTCCCGTAACTCGTCCAGCCAAGCTCCGCGCCGGGACGGGTCGATCGGGCCCCCAACTGCCGACCGATTCAAGAACTCCTGAACTCGCACGATGCACTCGGCACGTGGGTAAATGCCACAGCCGAAAAGTCCGTGATTCGAGAATTCGGAGAAGCAGGCTCGCAGAGTCACTACCAAATCGTCGAGTTGCAACACCGGCCGGCCCGACTTACGCCCTATCACTCGACCCAGTTCATCCGTCATCCAGTCCTCGGCCGGCCCTACCAGAATCAAATCATGTTCCTCAGGATAGACAAGCACGTACTGCACTTCACTCAATCCGGCCAAATAACGAATCTCATCGGTCAGAGGCTGACCGCTGGCCAGGCGGCTGGCAACTTCCCTTTCCAGCCGCGGCAGTGACACCTTTCTCAGCGTGCCATTTCTGCTGTCTTGAATAGGTCCAGAACCGGGCTTGCTCTCTTTCCGCACTCGAGTTAGTTCGTCAGAACCGGCGGGCATTGTCCTGGCCCGCACGAGCCCTCCGGTGTCTACGTAAACGCCGCCGGGAAAAGATTGGACGGTGCCCGCGCCGCCGACGCTGCTCCATGAATTTGGTGAGATAGTTTGCTCGATGAGCTGGATGAGGCTGTCGAAGTCAACTAGCTGGCCTGCTCCGGCTGCCGCTTCGGCATCACGGAGCCTGGCTTCCAGCTCTGATCGCTTGGCTGGATCCTCCACAAGCGAAGCAATTGCATTGGAAGCTGAAATCGCCTCGCCTGAATTCCCTTTCTTCACTTGCTGACGCACTTTCTTCAGCAGTCGACGCGGATTCCTTTCATCAGACTCAGGCTTGGCCGAACTCGACGATGTGTCGGTCGATGACCCTGAATCAGCGGACCTTTCATCCGCGGCTTTGCCTGATGCGTCAACAAAAGAATGTGGGTTAAAGGATGGATCAGCCGGCTCGGTCTTTCCGTGGTTGGCTGCTTCTTTTTCGGCCGTTCTTCGCGTGGCAACAACACGCTGGTCACTATCAATCGGACGATTGGAATCGGCTACCTTCGAGCGATCGGATCGCAGCATATCCTGCTGGCTCGCCGACGCCATCTTCGTTGCATCGCGTGCAGTTCGGTTGAAGACAAAAAGTCCGGCGAGAGTCAGCAATGCGATGCCTGTGGCGATTGCAAACGAAATTGCAGTATCGCGAGACTGGTTTCGCCGTGATGACGCGTCGAATTGATCGATCATAATCGACTCCTTCCGTCAGTGTCCGAGCACGTCCGCCACCGCCCAGGCGCGAACTCCGTGAACCGCCAGCGGTCGCAGCTAGACTTCGCAAAGCTCATCGTGCCGTTCGCTGCCGCAAACCAAGCTTCCGAAGTGTTAGTCCGCTACGTGCTCAACGAATTCACGATTTATGGAAGGTCTTTCTCCTATTTCGCGAGAAACAGGGAGAATTGGGCGAGCGGAATTCTTCGTTGGTAATCCAGTCGCCAGCAAACCCTAGGTGAAATGTCATTGATTGCCGGTGACCGTGATTTCCCCTTGTAGAGGTTTGCGTGGGAGTTTCTCGTCGCGTGTGGCGGCGTTGTAGACAAATGAGGCCATGATCACTGCGGCCTGTTTCATATCCTCCTCTTGGATGCGTTCATAAACGTCCATGTTCGAGTGGTGCGTGCGGGTATCGTATTCTACGGGGTCCTGAATGAACTGAAATCCCGGCAACCCGACGCCGTCAAAGGATTGGTGATCGGTTCCGCCAGTATTCGTGATCGTGATCGTCGACGCCCCTAGATCTTTGAACGGGGCAAGCCACGCCCGGAAAATTGGCCGGCAGGCGTCGTTGCCTTGCAGGTGGATTCCGCGAATCTTGCCCGTGCCGTTGTCGAGATTAAAATACGCCGCGAATTTGGCGTGATCGGGCTTCAGTTCGTACTTGCCTGGTGGTCGCTGACGCTGTGCCTGACCGCCCGTATCCGCGCCAGTTGCACCACCGCCTCCACCCTCTTGATTCCCGCCGGCACCCGGAGCGCCGGGGCGACCGGGGACCTGCGGATCGACTCGTCGGCCGAAATGATCGCTCACGTAGGCCCGCGAACCCAAGAGTCCTTGTTCTTCGCCGGTCCACAATGCAATTCGCACGGTGCGTCGCGGCTTGACCCCGGTCGCCTGCAGAATCCGCATCACTTCCATGCACACACCGGAGCCTGCCGCATTGTCCGTCGCCCCGGTGCCCGAATGCCACGAGTCGTAATGGGCCCCTAGCATCACCAACTCGTCTTTCAAATCGGTTCCGGTTATTTCGCCGATGACGTTGTAGCCCATCAGGTCGTCCTCATGAAAGCGTGACTGGACGTTTAGTTCGAGCTTCACAGGCGTGCCTTTTTTGATTGACCGAACCAAACGGTTGTAGTGCTCGGCGGCAACGACTACCTGCGGGACCGCCTGAGGCGCGTCCTTGGCCCAAGGTCGTGCGCCGCCGCCGCGGCCAAACGTGCCTTGCGGAGCGCCGGGCGGTGTGGGCATCGTGGCCGATTGAACGAACAACGTGCCTCCGTCGCCCCGCCCCGGTTCTAGAACCACTGCCGCTCCTTCGGAATAGATAAGTTGCCACTTCTTGCTTTGCACCTGGAATTGAGCCCGTTGTTCTGGCGATTGCTGAAAATTCCTGCCCGGCCCACCAGGCCCACCCGGGCCAGCCCCGCCCGGCGTTAAGAGATCCGCGTTTGCCAGAGCAAGCAATCGTTCGTCGCTCTGTCGCTGACCCGGCGGATCGAACCACGCCTTCACATCGCGCGGCGGCGAAAGCAGGACGATTGCCCCCTTTAGCTTGCCCCGATATTTCTCCAAATCTTCGTCCTTGGCGGCTTCCAAATAGACTGCTTCACCGCGGACGACCGAGACTGTGCTGGGCGACCAGGCTTTAGGATAAGCGATCAGCGGTGAGAAACTCGGCTCGATCACATTGGCCGTGAACCCCTCGAGCGTCCAACCACGACCGAATGGCCCCCAAGGTTCCAGATGAGAATCCTTGACGCCCCACTCTGTCAGTTTGTTCTTGGCCCATTCACTAGCTGTCCTGAGTTGCGGCGAGCCGGTTAATCGCGGACCGTGAACATCGGTCATATGACTAATGGTTTCCATGACCTGCGATCGCTTCGTCCCCTCCTCCTTGATCTTCGCAACGACGTCGAGGTCCACTTTTTCCGGAACGACCTGAGCGATCGCCTGAAATCGAAGGACAAAAATGAACGCTACGGACCAGGAAACGAGGCGACTACGGTTTTGCATGACTTTCTCCACTTGGGGCTGCAGGAAACGGTATTAAGTTTATGTCTGACTTTGGCCAGAACAATCTGAGGCGGAGTTTCAAGATTATGCCGTTAACCCAACCGCATCGCCACTAGATTCTTGTCGACCGATTCGACGGACAAGGGTAGTTCGGCATCAGGGTGTTTATTAGAATATCGCAGGTTGAAGAACGGTTCGATTGGGTAATGACATTGGCCACCCAGCGTCGTCATTCACACCCAGTGAACTTAGCCTAAGCGGCCCGCCGCACTCGGTTCCTGCCACGCAATCTTTCAAACCAGGAGAGAGTTACCCATGCCAATCCATCCAACGAAGGACACGCATCGCTCTGGCTCGCGTCGATCATTTCTCAAGGGGACCGGTGCAGCCGTCGTTGGCGGGGCGTTTGCCGCAAACACTGAAATCGCTCGCAGCGCCCATCCGGCTGGTGCCGACACGCTCCGCGTGGGGCTCATCGGCTGCGGGGGCCGCGGTACGGGTGCGGCGGTCAATGCCTTGGGTGGTGACCCGAATCTCACACTGACCGCGCTGGCCGATGTATTTGATGGCCAAATCCAACGGAGTCTCGCGGCGCTCGAGAAAGACCCCGCTATTGCCGCCAAAGTCAATGTGAACCCAGATCAGTGTTTCGTCGGACTCGATGCATACCACAAGCTGATCGACAGTGGCGTTGATGTAGTACTGTTGGCCACGCCGCCCGGTTTTCGCCCCCAGCACTTGGCGGCCGCCGTCGCGGCCGGCAAGCACATCTTCTGCGAAAAGCCGATGGCCACCGACGCGCCCGGCGTGCGAAGCGTGCTGGCAAGCGCTGCGAAGGCTAAAGAGAAAAAGTTGGCCCTCGTCGCTGGATTCTGCTGGCGATATGACTACGGCCGTCGCGAAATCTACAAGCAGATTCACGACCGAGCCATCGGCGACATTCGAACAATCTACGCCACCTACTACACCGGACCGGTCAAGCCCATGCAGCCACCCGCCGCTCGATCGGCCACCTGCACCGACCTCGAATGGCAACTACGCAACTGGTACAACTTTACCTGGCTCTCGGGCGACGGCTTGGTCGAGCAAGCCGTTCACAGCATTGACAAAATCGCGTGGACGATGAAGGACGTGCCACCGCTCAAGGCCGTGGCGGTTGGCGGGAGACAGACCCCAAACCATGAAGGGAACATTTACGACCACATCGAGGTGAATTACGAATTCGCCGGCGGCATCTGGGCTTTCATGGGCCAACGCCAGATTGTCGGTTGCTACAACCAAAACGCCGATTACGTAATCGGCTCAAAAGGCACGGCCTCGATAGGCGCCAATCGTCGCCAATCCGTGGAAATCACCGGTGAAATGAACTGGCGCTACGAAGGTCCCAAAAACAACATGTACCAGACCGAGCACGACGAAATGTACGCCTCGATCCGGTCTGGTTCGCCGATCAACGACGGTACTTGGATGAGCACGAGCACGATGATGGCGATCATGGGCCGAATGGCCGCGTATACGGGACAGGAAGTCACTTGGGAGCAGGCAATCAACTCGCGTGAGAAGCTTGTGCCCGATTCATTGGATTGGAATATGAAGCTGCCGATCCCACTCATGGCCATTCCGGGCCAGTCGAAACTCGTTTGAATCAGAATCGGCGTTCCAGGCAGACGCCCGTGGTGCCGGAAACGGGATCGGCAAGCGGCTGAAGCTCCATCCCGCAGACCCGAACTCCGTGATCAGCGGCAACCGACTTACCAATCACATACCCGAGCACCGCACCGAAGATGACGTCGGACAGGTCGTGCTCGCGATCGTCGATGCGTTCCCAACCGGACAGCCCGGCGAGAAGAAATGCAGGCACGCCGATTCTCGGTCCGTAGTATTCGTCGAGAACAGCCGCGACAGTGAACGCTGAAGATGTGTGTCCCGACGGCCAAGCTCCGCCAAACGGATCCTGCTCGCCGTTCGGCGCCGTCGTGTTCAATCCCATCGTTCCCTTCAGGAACATCGTGCTCAGGCCGGTGATCGACACCGCGTAAAACAGCGACTTACTCAAATCGTGAACTTCGGCGTCCTGCGCGTGCAGGCTGTAAAGATACAAGCCACCGATGGCGGCGAAGTGATGGCCGGGATTGCTAATCCCCGCAAAAAAATCCTGCCCCTTGCCCCAGCGGTTTTTGTGCCGCTCTGTGTTGTCGGCCACGGTATCGTCGAGAGTCTCGTGAACCGTCCACGACGCCCCGGCCGCAATCAGCAAGATACAAAGATTCTGATCGGTGCAAACGCGATCGACGTTGTCGAAGAATTCCGGACCCAGGTTCTGCCAGTCTTGATCGAAACTGAATGTCGAGCCGGCCGTCAACTCGCTGGAACCGCCAGTTCCCTGAACTGCCAAGGGCTGCCGAGGTGAGGTTGAAACGGCGACGCACCCTGCGGCACTGGTTGGTTTGAAAGCCTTGGCCAAATCGGCCGGCTCGTCCATCGTCCCGGCACAGATCAGAATGGCAGCGTCCGAGTCATCGCCGTTACATTTTTGGCTGAGAGTCGCTACGGCCGGGGATTGACGCACGGCGAGGGCCGAGCAACCGGAAGTCAGGGCGGCGACCAGGCATAAAGCAAAGTAGATTTGGGTGCGAGAACTCATCGAAGGCATCCATTCCACCAGCGGGCAACGCTCAATTGATGATTCGCGTCTACGACAGTATCGGCAATCCGAAGTCGTTGGCCAAATCCGGTGCAGTCAATTGCGCTGCGTCGCCCGGAAAGTTAGTTGCCTAGCCCATTGTCGCAAGGATCCGTTCAGCCGTCAGCCGTCGTTTCACCGGCGCAACCGGCACAACCGGGATTTTCGGTACCTTAAGTCCGCTGAGTTTCCTCGAGTTCAGAATGCATGCCCTACCCGTCGCGCGCCTGCCTTGATACGATGCAGCGAACCAACGGCGTGCCGGAGAAATTGCTGGCCATTGGATGGACCGACACATGAGTCTTAGAGAAATTGAGTGTGGCGACAGCGCACAGGCTCGGGCTCAGATTTCAGCCGAGACCGCGGTTCGCGAGCGTTATGCAAACGCCGCACAAAGATCAGAACCCGCCCTTTGCTGCTCCGTCGCGTTCGACAGTAAACTTCTCGCGGCAATACCTCAAGAGATCATCGATCGCGATTACGGCTGTGGCGATCCGACCTCGTTCGTGCGTTCGGGCGATACGGTCTTGGACCTCGGCGCCGGCGGCGGCAAGGTGTGCTACATCGCGGCGCAGATTGCCGGTCCGAACGGGCGGGTAATCGGCGTCGATTGTAATTTGGATATGTTGGCCCTCGCTCGCCGCCATCGCGATACTGTCGCCGGCCGGCTGGGCTTCTTAAACGTCGAATTCCGCTGCGGCATGATCCAAGACCTGCGACTCGATCTGGATCTGTTGGCCGGCGAGCTGGCATCCGGACCCGTGCGCGATCTGGCGAGTTGGCTGGAACTGCGCGACACCGAGGAACGCCTGCGCCGCGAACACCCGATGGTCCCGGACGAGTCGGTGGATTGCGTGCTGTCGAACTGCGTGCTCAATCTGGTTCGGCCGGTGGATCGCCCCCAGCTCTTCCGCGAAGTATTTCGCGTTTTGAATCGATGCGGCCGCGCGGCAATCAGCGACATTGTGGCCAGCGAAGATGTGCCCGAACCCCTGCAACGCGATCCTGCACTCTGGTCCGGGTGCATCTCCGGTGCGTATCGAGAAGATCGCTTCGTTCAGGCGTTCCGCGACGCCGGTTTTCGCCGCGTGCAAGTGGTCCAGCGTCAGGCCGAACCCTGGCAAATTGTGGACAACATCGAGTTTCGCTCGGTCACCGTTTTGGCCGAAAAAACTGCCGGACCTGCGTTCCAATTGCAAACGGTCGATTTGTGCTGCGGGCCGGGCGCGAAGTGTTGCTGACCACTGCAATTGGCTTAAAGGCTCTAACAGAATGTCTAACAAAATGGGGACAGGCACATCGCGGACTTGGAGCCAGTCCCCATTTTGTTAGGCGTTCTAAGAAAGTGACCGGAGACTGTGCCTTCATGATCACACTGACTCTGTTGCGCCAGCACAGCCCACTTGCCGAAGCAACGCGCCAGGTTCGACTCTTGGAAGATTCCAATGGCCGACTGAAATTCGAGCATTCACTCACTCAGAGCGGTCTTGCTCCGTTGCGGGCAACGGGCATTGCGGTCCTGCAGATCAATGTCGGCAAATTGTGCAACCAGACATGCCGGCACTGCCACGTGGACGCTGGACCCGACCGCCGCGAAATCATGCCGCGCGATGTAGCCGAAGCGTGCATCGACGTGCTCGCTCGCTCTGAGATTCCAACAGTGGACATCACGGGCGGAGCCCCGGAGCTGAATCCGAATTTTCGCTGGCTGGTCACCCAGGCCCGTCGGCTCGGCCGGCACGTCATCGACCGGTGCAACTTGACGATCCTGCTCGTACCGGGGCAACACGACCTCGCCGAATTCCTCGCCGAGCATCGGGTCGAAATCGTCGCCTCGCTGCCGTGCTATCTGGCCGAAAATTGCGACTCGCAACGCGGCGACGGCGTCTTCGACAAATCGATCACCGCGTTGCGACGACTGAATGAACTGGGCTACGGGCGGCCCGACAGCGGGCTGATGCTCACGCTCGTTTATAACCCAGTCGGTCCCTCACTGCCGCCGTCCCAGGCAAAGCTCGAGGCCGACTACCGCCGCGAACTTGGCTCACGATTCGGCATCGAATTCAACCGGCTGTTTACGATCACCAACATGCCAATCAGCCGATTTCTCGACGACCTTTTGAGCAAGAGAAAATACGACGAGTACATGCAGAAGTTGATCAATGCCTACAATCCCGCCGCGGCCGCCGGAGTCATGTGTCGCATGACGCTTTCGGTCGGTTGGGATGGCCGCCTGTTCGATTGCGACTTCAATCAAATGCTCGAACTTGGTCTCAAGCACGAGCTGCCGCAAGATATCAGGGAATTCAATTTCGAGCGACTTTCGCAACGGTTGATCGTGACGGGGCAACATTGCTATGGTTGCACGGCGGGAGCTGGATCAGGCTGCCAAGGCGCGATCGCGACATGACTTGGGTGAGTCAAACAAGCGACAATTCGCTCCCTCTCACCTGTACTCAAGGGAGAGGGCCGGGGTGAGGGGTTCTGTTCGAGAGCACGATGCGGACCCCTCACCCTAACCCTCTCCCCTGAGTACAGGGGCGAGGGAAGAGGAGCGCGCGGGTCACTTGTTTGAGGCCTAGACCAACGCCGAACCTGGAGTAACACATGGCCCGAACGCGTTTCGTGATGGTCGGTGGATTCCTCGGAGCGGGCAAGACTACGACGATCGCGAGACTGGCTCGCGATTATAAGGCTCGCGGTCTCAACGTCGGAATCGTCACGAACGACCAGGCGACCGATCTCGTCGATACGCACAGCCTGCTGGCGCAGGGATTCGCGGTCGGCGAGGTGCCGGGGGCGTGCTTCTGCTGCAACTTCAACGACCTGACCGAGACGGTAGGACGGCTGGAGGAAAAGAACCGGCCGGACGTGATCCTCGCCGAGCCGGTGGGCAGTTGCACGGATCTCGTCGCCACGGTGATCCAGCCGCTCCGCCAGTTGTTCGCGCACCGGTTCGATATTGCGCCGTTCTCGGTGCTGTTGAAGCCGAGCCACGGCCGGCGGATTCTTCGCAACGAACCGAACGCTGGCTTCTCGCCCAAGGCGGCCTACATCTTTCGCAAGCAATTGGAAGAGGCCGACGTGATCCTGCTCAACCGCATCGACGAACTGTCAGCGGCCGAGGTGGAGGAGCTGACGGAATTGGTCGCGACCGAGCAGCCGGGAATCCCGATGATTCGCATTTCTGCCAAGTCTGGAGCAGGGTTCGATGCACTCGCCGACTTTCTGGATCAGCGAGGCGGCTTCGGCCGACGAATTCTCGAGCTCGACTACGACACCTACGCCGAGGGCGAGGCCGAACTGGGTTGGCTCAACAGCAGTCTCCGCTTCGTGGCACCGGAACCATTCGACCTAGACGAACTGCTTCTGGAACTCGTCACGCGATTGCGTGGTTCACTGGCCGAATCGAGCGCCGAGACGGCCCACTTGAAAACGATCGGGCTCTGGGAAGGCTTCTACGGCGTGGCCAACCTGGTCAGCAGCAAAAGCGATCCGGAACTTTCGCTCGCCTCCAACTGCCGGCCGCGCGAAGTGAACCTCATCGTCAACGCACGAGTCGCCACCGACCCAACGACTCTCGAAAACCACGTCCGTCGCGCCATTGAATCGGCTCGCACCGCCCGCCAGGCCCGGGTCGAATACCGGCACACCCAAAGCTTCCGCCCCGGCCGACCCGTCCCCACCCATCGCTTCGCCGTGGCCTTGTGACCAGTTCAGTGATGCAGCACGACCGAACCTACGCGACCTTGCCGTCGCGCAAGTGCTCGCCTGGGACAAGTTGATCGAGTTGCTGAGAGAGGCTTGCCAATTGCGTCTTGAGTTGAGCGATTTGCCCGGATTGATTTGGCTTGCTGACTGAGATGGGAATACTCGCCTGCCAAGTGTACGCCGCTGGGAATTGAGCCTGCGGCAGGCCCATCGCCATCGCCTGTCGTAGCTGAACGAGTTCGGAATGAACGGAATTGAGATCACCGGACTTGCTCACTCGTTCCGTGCGTGCCCTTCGCGCCGCCATCGCAACGATGCCGAGCAAGAGCACGAATTGCCCGGCCGCCGCGATCATGATGCCGTGCCGCAACAGCACTGAATCATGGGCTAACTGTGCCCGAACGGCGGTCGTGCCGCCGACGGCAACTATCGACAGGCCAATCGTGGTCGTAATCGCTCCGAATGATCTTGAACCTTCATGAGCCTCAAAGTGGTTCTGGCTTGTCGCAAGGGGACCTGTCATAGCAGGTGTCGCCTGCCAGCCGCCGTGATTCGCCACACCGGACAGAATCCTGTTCAGGCCGGCAAGGAAATCCTGAGGATCGGTCCGCTGGCCGCGAGAAAAGACCAGCACCAGGACCGAAATCAAAAACAACACGCCCATCGGATAACACTCCACCGGCAAACTTCCGATCCAACCCAAGAGCGCCTGGCCCAACGAACCGATTGGTTTCTTTGCTGGCTCAGGCGAATCAACGCCAGGTACTGCCGGGCGCTGTGACGACTTCGCCACTCTTGCCTGGCTGATCCTTGACGGAAATTGAACCTGAACAAAGCCGGCGTTCTTGACTTCGTTGTCTAATTCTCGGTTGGATTCCACACTCGCCAGGTCAGTTGGATGAGCCTGAGCAGTCGCGTGCGACGTAAGCCTTGGATCGTTTGAAGTCGGAATCTGGGCCACCAGTGGCACCGTTGCCTCCGCCTTGGGTTCCTCCACGAGAATTAGATGCAAGGATGGCCGAGATGCCAGCGGTTGATTGGGGTCTGGAAACACGGGCTCGCTTGCCAATTCTTCTGTCTCGGTATTAGACAACGCACCCAAGTCAACTTCCTCATCTCTGCCCTTACCTTGGCCCAGGGTCTTTGTTTCGTTCGGAGCGGGAATCTGGATGTTCTTGTGCAAGACCGTTTCCGAATGCGGATGCACGGCCGGAAGCGAGTCGGATACTGGATGTACTGTGGGCCATTTGCTGGGTTGGACGCTCGACTGCCGTTGCAGGCAGAGAGGTGCTTGAGCTTGCGGCTTTTCGTTCTTGGCGGCAGACGATGAGTCACCGCGATCCTGGTGCAGCTTCGCTTTGATTCGATCCAAGAGCAATCGCTGTCCCTTGGGTGAATCGGACACTCTTCGCAGCGCGGGCTTCGGTTCGGGCGTACTCACGTCTTTCTCTTCATGGGTCGCGGTGGCGATGGAACCGCGGGTGCGTAACGAACTGAGCACGCCTCTGGTCGATGGCTCCGCGGGTTTTGAATCGTCCCGTTTGGGATGCAGTCGTGATTTGAGTCGGGCCAGCAGTCCCGGCTCCTCCGGCTTTGGAGCAGCCGACGCGGGAACCGACCGGGCCGCGCCATGGGCTCGATCAATTGGTTCCGCGGCCCCGATCCACAGAACTGCCACACCCAACATCGAATGAAGCACCATGGCCTCGACCTCCCCGCAATGTGCAAACCCGCTGGCTACACCGCGCCAAGTCACTACTTTCGAGGCGCAGGCCAACGACTCTTCTCTGATTATCGACCCTGATTGCTATTCCACATTTGCAGATTGTGCCAAATAGTCAAACTTCTCCGATTCGGTGGTCTTCACTGAGTGAATCTGGGAGTTTCGCGTGAATTGGCGGCCCGCTGCGGAGCCCGGGGGGTCATTCTGCCGCGGTGAGTTGACGAGACAGCCGGCCCAGCCAATGACCGTAAAACATGAGCCAAGCCGCCCCCAGAGGACCGGCACCGAACAGGGCAGCAGCGAGATTCCATTGATACAACTGGGCCAGTGCCAAATCGGTCGCAATGGAAAATGGGGCGGTGATCAACAGGAAGGCCACAAAGTATCCGATGCAGCGAGACAGCCGGCGAACCGTTTCGAGCAGCGAGCGAATCGGCAACCACGACCCATCGACGAGATTGGTGATGAGCAAAATTGGGAACGCCTGAAAAATGATGACCCGGTGGATCAGGATCATCTCGAAATCGTTCCAGACAAACCATCGACGCAACGGATAGGTCGCTGCGACCGCCAATCCCACAGCGACACCGGCCGCCCCGGCAGTCGCCAGGAATCGCGGCAGCGTCTCCCACCAACTGAGGTCTATCAGCCTGTCGAGCCGATCATCCCCGTTTGCGGTCTCTTCAATTACGGTAACGAAACAGCCGACGACGTAGGAAACCAAGGCCAAACATCCCATCGCCATTGTCGGCACAGCGAATAAGGAAACGAACGCGCCAAACCGCATGATGACCGAAAACACAAACGCCGCGCCCGCTACCATGAGAAACGCCAATGTGGACATAAACGATAGTCCGATCAAACGAATCCAATTCGGGTGCAGTACGGGATAAAACAAGGCCGACCATTTGAAAAAAGTCCCAGGCAGCTCCACTGCACAGCGGTGATCAGGTCCGAGTGAGACCGTTTCCTCAACGCCCCCGTGCCGGGCACGAGGTACTTGCGAGCCCCACATGGACTTGGCGGTCGGCTGCCGTCCTCTCGAAGTCCACGAAGTGATTTCGGGTCGCGTGGGTTTGGGCGATCGCTTGCCTGTGTCGGCAACCGGCTCCGGGACAATTGTGTAGCCGACTGCCGCAGGCTTGGCATTTGTTTCGTTCGGGGGCTTCGGTCGAGCTTGCCGATGATGTGGTTTGACGGGGATTTCGGTGTGAGCCGATGGCTGATCAGAACCTGGCCCCAACAACGAACCGCAGGCTGAACATCGAATCTCTGAAACCGGCGATCCTGCGACCGGGGAAACCAATTGGCCGCAGCAACACTGGATGGGCCTTGCACTCATGTGACAGCCTTATTGAGCGCGGGCATTAGCTCGCGGGCGAACAGTTCCATGCTGCGGACCCAGCTCGGTTTGTCATCCCAATCGTAGCTCATCAGGACTAGCATTCCGAACGGGCCGGTTTCTTCCATCATCCGCAGCAATCGGCGCAGCACTTCATCCACGTCGCCGGCGATGATCTGCTCGTTCATGAGGTAATCCATGTTGCACTCGGAATCGGGCATGTTCAGGTCGCGCTTGTACATTTTGCGGCCCAGTCCCTTGTCGAACAGCCGTCCGATGTACTCGTAATTTTTTCCCAGCGAGTTCGTGCGGGCTCGCTGCTGGGCCTCGCGCGTCGTATCCGCCAGGAAGATGGAACGCAGGATTCCCCAATCGGCACGATTCGGTTTGCGCCCCGCCGCGCGAGCGGCATCTTCGTAAGTTTTCCAATTATCGGCGAGCACGTTGCCGGCAACGAGGCAGTGACCGAGCGGGCGGTAGCCGCATCGGCCGGCCGTCTTCATCGTGGGCGAGTTGCGGCTCATCGCCGGCATTGAAATCGGCGGATGCGGTCGCTGCAGCGGCTTGTGGATGAACCCGATCCCGGTCTCGTAGTCCACGTTTTTTTTCAAGCTGATCGTCCAGTACCTGCCCTGAATTTCGTACGGCGGCTCGGTCGACCAGAGTTTGAGAATGATGTCGATCGCCTCTTCAACCATCTCCGGGGCGAGCTTGGGGTCGGCCCCGTACAACTCTTGGTCGGCCGTGACGCTGCCGGGTCCGAAGCAAATATTCAGGCGACCCTTGGCGAGATGGTCCAAGAACGCCAGCCGGCTGGCCACGTGGGCCGGATGATGTTGGTTCAGACACACCGGGGCCGGGCCCATGCGTATGCGTCGGGTATCTCCGAGCGCGCGGGCGATGAACATCTCGGGCATCACGATGTTCTCGTACTTCATCGTGTGATGTTCGCCGATCCAAAAATCGTCGAACCCCAACTCCTCGGCGCGGCAAACGAGTTCAAGGTCCTCGTCATAGCATTGGGCCAGCGGCTTGTTGGGGTCATGAAACGGCATGATGAACATGCCATAGCGGATCGCGCAATTGTTGTCGCTCACGGTCGCTTCCCTTTCGTGCGGGCTATATCAGAAGTCAATTCACCCACCTCAAACCAAAACCTCGCTGACAACACGGGCTTCGAAGACGCCCGTCAATTTCTCCTTCAATCCGTTTCGCTCGAAATGCAGCTCCTCGTGATCGAGCCCCAAGAGGTGCAGGATCGTCGCGTGCCAGTCGGCGACGCTGACAGGTTGCTCGACGGCTCGCATGCCGAGTTCGTCGGTGGCGCCGTGCGCGATGCCACCATTGATACCGCCGCCGGCCATCCAGGTCGTGAAGGCGTTCTTGTTGTGATCGCGACCCGCCTTGCGCTCGTCCTTGTCGCCGGGAAGCTGAGCGATCGGAAGCCGTCCCATTTCGCCGCCCCAAACGACTAACGTGCTGTCCAACAAGCCGAGCCGCCGCAGGTCTTCCAGCAGCCCCGCGATCGGCTTGTCCGTGCCCTCGCAGGCGGCCTTCAGCTCCGTCGCCAGGTTGCTGTGATTGTCCCAGATTTGATGTTTGATAAAGAGCTGCACGAAGCGGACGCCGCGTTCGACCAATCGGCGAGCGATCAGGCAGCGGCGGCCGTACGAGTCGGTTTTTTCCTCGCCGATGCCGTACATGGCGAGCGTCTGTTGCGATTCTTGCGACAGATCGAGTGCGTCGGATGCGGCCAATTGCATTCGCGCTGCCAACTCGTAACTCGCGATCCGCGCGTCGAGCTGCAATTGCCCCGGCCGATTCTCGCGGTGAA